>FSWG01000171.1_pt1 | contig 20664 bp, 11 predicted proteins | sample 1637941 | NCBI WGS metagenome assembly FSWG01 (sample SAMEA3914789, study PRJEB12502) | metagenome | biome: forest; material: soil | place: Canada | collected 2011-07-03 | depth 0.3 m | reverse complement strand
TTATGAGCCCCAAGACCGTTTGACCTGGTCAACCGGTTTCACAAGTTATCCACAGGGCCAAATCGGGCTGAAAACCGAAACCTACCTATGAGAGCAAGCATTTGAGCACCTTCCCATTTTGTGACGAGCGACACCAGCCCGCCACTTTCGCCACCGATTCCCTGTCACAAATTTCGTCTTCGACTTGAGATCGCAGACTCGAAAAACCTGACCGTTAGGCGTACCTTAGCGACTTTTCAACGCGCTGTGAAGCGCCGCGCGTTCGGGCAAATCCTAACCCCAACGTGTCCAGATCAACTGGACAAGAGCATCGGTCATTGGTAACAATGGCCGACAGGAAAGGTGATTTTGGCGCGGCTCGTCTTTTTTCTGCGCTGCCACCCTCCGCACCTCCTGGGCAAACGCCCGGGTTGTATCGAGAGCTGATCAGCGATCGGCTCTCCACCCTTTAAGGCGCTGACCCAGTCACGCGTCAACCCACCCGGCGGCCTGTCCGCCGGGACAACACCAAGCCAGCGCTCGACGCCGGCCCGAGTGAGTCCTCCTCGGAACAAGTTCGTCGCGTCCCGACCCGGGAGCGGCGTGGGTTGACCTTTTCCGTGACTGGCCAATATGCCCTCCAATCTGAAGGCGACGGATCCGCGTGCGTTCCTCAATGCAACGCCGGCCCAAACCAAACTCATCGACATCTCGGGGTGCGATGACCACGGCGAAGGTCTGACAGCCGTTGTCCAGCTGATGTTGCTGGCGCTGACTTTGCTCCACGCACTCCTGCAACTTCCCAACACGCAGGAATGGGTTTGCGAATGCAGGAGCTTGCTGAAGAAGTGCGAGGACGCTGAAGAAGAAGAGCATTTCCATCTCGCCTCTGACGACGAGTCACCAGGGACATCGAAAGTCTTCAAGATGCTGTTGCGACCTCCCGAGTCGCAATTGCCCCAGGCCGCCGCCGACTGGTCACTCCTGGCTCTCGGCTGGCTGATCACGGCATCCGCGTCGGCCGGTGCCCCGCTGCATTTCGATGTCATCGATGCGTGGTCAACGCTCAGGCGTGGCCGCGCCTCAGGCGATGAAGCCTGGCGTGTCGTGTCGATGTCCGGGCCGACCGATCAGAAGACCGTCGAAGCACTGCTCGAGGGTAATGTGCCCGCCAGGTTGAGAGTCTTCCTGGGTGCCTTCCTTGCAGCGCTGCAATCCCCGCTTGACCTCCCTTCTCATGATGACATCGACACCCTATCGGAAGAGCTGACACAAGGTGACCCGGCGCAAGGAGGCTCGGGCCCGTCACCGGATGATCAGGAAGACGACCCCAGCGAGTTGCAAGGCGATGCCGAGGAGGGCGAAGCCAAGGACGGCGATGAGGCGAAGCCGGGCACCTCGTCGACCAAGTGGCTCGCAGGTCAGGCGAATTTCGCGCCTTACGTCGCTCGATTTGGCCTGATTGGCGCACGAGATCGGCTACATCCGAAGGAGCTTCGCCAGGTGACGCGAAGCTTGAAAGGCGATTTCCTCTCCGGGCCCGACAGCCGTCGTGATCAAGTGGCGTTCTCCCATGTCAGCCTGAAGTCGTCGACTCCGTCGCGGATCACACTCAATGTCTCGCTCCTGCCAGGAATCTATCCACGTCTCAATGTTCCGGCGGGCGAAATGGAATGGTGCATCCGGCACGCACAGAATCCCGCGGCGGCGGACAGCGATCAAAGCGACGAGCTTCGGTCGGAAGTCGAAGTCATCCGCATTGTTCTTGATGAGGACATTGCGGATCGTCTGCGGCAACTCTATCTAGAGCGCCCAGATGCGGCGAGCGTGCGCGAGCTTTTCGGCATCTCGGGCGACCCCGATGAACAGCGCAAGTGGCTGCGCGAATACCGGGCCTACCTCCGGAGCCACAGCGATCCGATGCATCCCGCCTACGACGCACGATTCGCACGGAGCGAAGGCGACACGTACCGAGAAATTGGCGCGCCGGACATCGTCGCCGCCCTGCTCGCGCAGGATTTCCAAGGCTGCCCCATGAGCCTGTTGCACTATGCAACGTTCCCAAGGGCGTATCTGCGTAAATTCAATCGCGCGGTCAACCAATACCTTGGATGCAGGACAAGCGAAGAGCCGGATCTGCAAGGTGATGTCGGCGCGTCAACATTCATCTCACCAGAAGACTACGTGCAGGGCTGGTCACGCCTCCAGGAACGAGCCGCGCATGCCCTGCGTGATCTGCGAGCAGCCCAGTCTGCGACGGATCTCGTCGACGCCTTCAATCGGCTCGAGACCGCCCGCTTGACGACGTTCATCACCTGCACAGGCCACCGTGCAACGAAGCTTTCAAGGCTGACGATCAATGCGTTGTTTTCCCATTCGAAGTATCTGAGCATCTACGACAAGGATGTGGGCGACTATCTGAGCCACCGCATCATCCCGGCACACAGGGTGGCTGACCAACTGCTCGGCTGCTTGGCGGGCGACCTGGAGTTGCTGGAGCGACGCGCAGCGAAGCTCGGGTTGTCACTGGCCACAGAAGGACGTCGCGCCATCCGAGTCTTCGATCAGGACAGCGTCGCGTTCTTCCACATCAAGCTGGATTCTGACCAACCTGGTCAACTGCTGCGCGCGCCCATTCGGACGCGAGAGGTAACGAAGTGCTCGCTGGAAACTCTTGGCCGCGCAGCAAACATCGGGCGGCATTTTCTGGTTTCTCAACTGTTCATGCGTGGTTCCAGTGCGTGGATTGTTCGAGTCCTGACAGGCCACGCACGAACCCATGCCGAGTGCTTCAGCGACGGGATGGCCATCCCGCCAAGCTTCGCGATCGAACAACTTGAATCTGCTCTCAACAAGCTGTTCGAATCTCTGTCGCTGGCACCGATCCCGGGATCGCGCAAGAACGGTTCGAGACCGCTGGCATCGCAGGGGGCGGCGCTGCCGCCCATCCTCACCGATCCGTATCTGAATCCCAAAATAAGCGCGTCACTGCGGGTGCTCCCCGCGCCCTTTGATGCCTACACTTTGACTGCGCTCAGAGTTGCGGAAGAGGGGCGTCGTACCGTGACTGACGCGGCACTGAAGCTCAGCGCAGGCGCCCGCGTGGTTGCCCATTTCCTCCTGATTGATCTGCTGGACCCCGTCGACCAAGCGATATTGTTCGAGGATCTCGAGAACTCCATCGTTCTGCTGGGATCCGTACCCTGGGCCCTCTGGAAAAGGCAGAACTGTGCAAACGAGATCTGCCAGCCGCTGACTGCGCCGACGGTCGTTGCGCTCCGTACGCTCAACATTTCGAATCCAGGTGACTGGCGACGCCACGCCAGTGAAGTCGGGCGATGGGCAAAAGAAACGTTTGCCAGTTCTGAATGGCCACAGGATGATCTCGACGCGTACTACAGCCTCGCCAGCCTTGCGCTGAGGTTGCGGCGATTCAGGTGCTCCCCCTCATTACTCGCAGCACAATCTCGAGCTGTTCCATCTGCCACGTACTCGAGACGCTCTCTTCGCCGCCTGGATCCCGGCTGGAAGCAGGAACTCGGCGACACGAACATCGGATCTGTGATCAGGAACGGCCCGGCCCGGCGCCGCACGGCTCGAGACGGCGCTCTCGGCGAGCTCTGCGAGGCGCTCTCGGAAGCAGGCAAAACGACGATTCAAAGTGGCGAGGAACGCGCACGTGCCAGGTCGCTTATCCGTGCAATCAAGGGAATCGACACCTCGGGCGACGAGCATGCGAAAGCGTTCAAGACGGTGCTCGTCCAGGAAGCATTGAACTGGATCAAGGTGAGCAACGACCGTGATCAGTTCAGTACGCTTTCCGGATACGCGGACGAAGTAATGATCGCGCTGAGCTGCATTCCACGGCATGACCATCCGGGGTACCTCGACGCCGTCGAGATTGAGGAGTGGGTCGAGGCGGCAAAAGAGGCGATCGATTCGGAGAAATCAAAAACGGCCGAGGTCCAGCGCGGCAAGACACGCTATTTCGGGTTGAAGCGCTTCATCCGAATGGGTAAGAAAGTTGGCTGGGCGGTTCCCGGTCATCTGTTTTCTGATGACGGTCCGCGTGTCGTCTTCGACGGGATGCGTCGCTCGGCATCGTCCGCGTTGCTCCTCAGTTCTGACTTCCCGGCAATGCGACAACTGCTGAGTGCGCACTTCGCGGACTGGCCGATCCTTCAAGGACGCGCACTGCTCGCAAACAACGTTCTGGAACACGCACCTTTGCGAAGCATGGAGCAGATCGTCCTTCGCAAGAACTGCGTCGTGAGCGCCATTGATTCGCTCTCAATTGCTTCGGACGGCTTCAGCCACTTGAAATCCCGGAACGCCTTTCGACTGATCGAGCTCCCACCCGACGTCAACAACGCGCTGAAGGCGACCATGGAAGGCGTCGACGAAACCGCGTCTCGCTACCTCTTTCTCGACGACAGTTGCGCAGATTGGAGGATGGCGCGCGAGATCGACCAAGCGCAGGTCGCGGCCGCTTGTTGCGTCACCGGCGATGCCCGGATGCGAAAGCACAGCTTCCGCGCATCCGCGGCGTGTCGGATTGCATGGCCGAACTGGGAAGAAGTTGGTCGTGCAGCCTGCCACGGCGATTGGACTCCGGTGGATCACGAAGCATATTGGCGTCGGGACTTCCATCGCGGATTCCCTTCTCTGATACGCGCCGTTCGCGCTACTGGACATGGACATCACTTGACCACGCTGGTCCATTACTGCCCGGCTTGGCCGCTACTGCTGGCATCCCAGATCGCCGCTACGTTAGTCGATATTCCAGCGACGAACGAACTCATCGAGGAATGCTTCAAGACCACCGACAGCACGCGTCGGGCAAAATCCCGGGTCACGGCCGCAGGTCGCCAATTCGATGCATGGAATCATCTGGCTGAGCGGGCACTGAAAGCTCTGCCTCTGAAGCCGCTCCTGCCGAATGAGCTGCCCGCTGTCATCGCTCCGACGGCAGCGTCCGCTGCCGAGCCAGCAGTCAAGCAGATCGTCCTGTTCGGCGCTCATACGATTCTCGGCGCCTCAGCGAGCCCCTGCGCAGACGATCACCACGTTCCAATCTCACTAGGGCGCCGAATCTTGGCTGCAATGCCCGATGGCGATGGGATTCGTGACATCGTCCGGCGTCTGCGAGGTGACCCGTCGGCGTCCGTCCTCGCGCGCGATCGGCGCTACCTCGGCAAGGAGAAGGGCAAGGACTTGACCGCGGCGCTGCTCGCAATTCGACCCGATCAAGCGGCCCTGCTCCTTCACGACCTGAGTCCTGCGAAGCGCGACCCCAAGGTAGTACCGCCAGCGGGAGACCACTTCGTTGCTCGAATCGAGTCCCATCTTGTCTGCCTGCCAACGTGGGCTGGAATTCAGATCAGGTTCAGCGAATGTCATCCGCTCCCCGTCTCCCCAGAGGCATTGCAGCATTTGCGACCACGGATCTCGATCGGCCCCACAAATGATCGCATTGGCGCCCAGCCGATGCTTCAGGTGTTCGTTGCACAAGAGCCCGAAAACGCGACCGTGATGGGTCGCTTGACCGCCCTGACCCGCGTGCTTCTCGAGTCGCTTTCCATCGTCCAAAAGTTCATTCAAGGAGATAAATCATGACCCAGGAATACACAAATGACCAGATCAGGAAGAACAACGGCCAAGTCATCGCGCGTGCGGGACTCAGGCAGCACGACATCGATCGCCTTCTCAAGGACTTCGAGGGCCAACACTACCTTACAGCAGACGACCACGATCGGCTGCTTCGGAAGGGCCGTCAAACTCTGTTCGCGACACCGGGAATTCCAGAAGACTATACCCAGTGCGGCCACAGCATCGAGTCATGTCGCAACACGCTCATCGCGCTCTTGCGCGTCCCAAGCCAGAACCCAGGCATCGATGAAAATCTCAACCCTCAAGCTCAAACTGACGAAGAGATCAAGGTGTCTTCCACTGCCAGGAAGGAGGGGGCCAAGATTGCTCGAACCCTTCTCGAGAAGAAGACGGCAAGCTACGAGGACTTTCGCACTAGTGTTGACTCTTCGAGCTACCCGAAGGAAGTCGAGGAAGCATTGCTGGGCGCGCGCGCTGACGATTCTGAAGTTCAGTTGCCGTCAGGCGAGGTGCTGCCAGCAATCAAGGTATTGCCCAGGACCTTGACTGCCAAGGAATCGTGCACCGTGCTGGCGGCGGTCCGTTGCGTACGAGAGGGCGCGCCGAGCGCCTTGCTGATGATTTGCGAAACGCCCGGCATTCCGACCCCTCTGTGCCTGAAAGGGTTGATCGGAAAAGAAGTCGAAACTGTGCTGACGTCTACCATCGTGAGCCGTCAAAAGCTCCTCGTCTACGCACAGCTGAAAGGCCGGCCAATCTCCTGCCGCATCCGTGTGACGCGGGGACTCCGTTCGGCAGACACATCACGCACGGAATTCAAACTTTCGAAGATCCTGTGGGACGCTGAGCAGACGAAACAGGCTGCGGAGCATTTCCGACAGATGGACATCAATTTCGGCGAAGAGGTTTCGACCGTTGATTGACTCGGAGCACTTCGTGATCTAGCCATCGAAAGCAAGGGATTGAGTACGCATTCACGCCACAACACGCGCTCGACTTGCAATACCGTTGAGTTCCAAGCGATGCGGCGTGCCTTCTATCGTCGCCGCTGTCTCAGTGGAAGGAGATGAAATGAGCAAGCGAACGGAGTCTTGGCCTCGAAGGTTGCGCCCTCCAGAGGATCTCGTGGACAGTGCCGGTGCGCCGATCCCGCTCCATGCGGTCTACTTGTGCTGCCCAGTTTGCGGCCCACAGGAAGACTTGATGGCATTGCCGGGATTGCGAGCGATCTGCGCCAAGCACAAGACCGAGCTCGTTCAGATGCGAGAAGAACCGTGCCGACGATCCAGGTAGCTACCGGATCTGGCACCTTGGCACTGCACACGCGCAGCATTCTGGCGATCCGCGTGGCTCACTTCAACGGCGGTATAGCCCGCTCACCGGACACGAGTTGTGAGGCGTTGGCGCCTCGTGCTTATTTCAGCGACGCCTGGGCCATCCAGAAAAATCCTGCTCGCTCTGGTCGTTCAAACGGCCGGACTGGAGCGGGAGCCTGCATTCTCAAGACCACCTTTGTGGAGCAGGCAAAATGAACGAAGGTGATCAGCAACGCCGTCTGGAAGTCTGGATTCACCGGCGCAGAGGCCCGCTCGCCGGTGCCGTCGCGGCACACTTGGCCGAGCTCAGCGATGCCGATTTGCAACAAGTCCCGTTTTGCTGTGATGTCATGGTCGATCTGCGGGCAGTGCTTTACGACCTGATCGACGCAACTTCGGTATCCCTTGCTTGGCGGGCGTCATCGAGTACAGACATCTACCTCAGGCCGAAAATCCCCGAACATCACTTCTGCAGTAGCTTCATCTACGCCCTCAATGGTCTCGATCCATACCCCGCCATGAATCCGGCGCATGAGAGTCCGTATTGCTCGGAATGGATCGCGTTGTCTCGAAGCGATCAATTTGCTCTCTTGGTCGCACACTTTGTATCCCAGGACGCTGTTGACAGCTTGCTTCACGAGTTGATCCAGGAGGAACTGCTTGACCCTGACGGAATGTTCTAGCTGCATGACACCATGTTCAACGACTGCGCTGCCCAGCCTCCTGGATCCTCAGCTTTGACAATTTATGTGTCTATTACGATACGGCCTTATCGCAACAGCACATTCCGCTGGCGGGCGCCCCACGACGAAGAGAGCGGCGACGCGAGGCACCAAATACTCCGCCGGTGAAGGCAAGGCGGCCGAGCCCTGCCTTCGGCCTACGTCGACGCCCGCACCCGCATGAGTCGAGACGGCCACCGACTCAACCCGATCAGGTCGCTTCTTACGGAAGGCTTCCTGGAAAGTTACGTTGCAGAACGCACGGCGCCATCTGCGGCCACCGGGCCTCCCGCAGCGCTGACGGGCGTCGCCCTCGTCTTCGCGGATTTCTTGGCAGCGGCCTTCGGGGCCACCTTCTTGGCAGCGGGCTGCTTCTTCGCGGCGGCAGGGGCTGCCGCCTTCGAAGTGGTCTTCCTCGCAACGGCAACGGCCTTCTTTGCCGCCGGCTTCACAGCCTTCTTGGCAACCTTGACAGCCTTACCTGCAACCTTCTTGGAAGCGGCCGGCGCTTTGGCTGCAGGCTCGGCAGCCGCGCTCTTAGCAGCGAGGAAGGCATCCCGATTCTTCGCTCCGGCAATCCAGCCCGGCGCGCGACCAAATCCAGACCAGGTCTTCCCAGTCTTCGGGTCGACGTATTTCGCCACCGACGCCTTCTTCGCCTTCGTTTTCTTCGCTGTCCGCTTGCCGGTGACGGTCTGAGTCAGGTGCTCGATGGTCAGGTTGAACTCGGACATGATGTCCTTGATCTTTGCAATCGCAGAAGACATTTCTGCCTTAGCAATGCGTTCGGCTTGAGCTTCGAGTGCGGCGATTTGCTTCTTGAGTGCGGTAAGTTTGGACATGGGCTTCGAGGAAGTGGAGGAGCTGAAGTTTAATCGGCTCCATCGCACTTCGCTTGAATCGCATAAACATACGGCGATTTCATGAGCTTCTCGAGACCATCAAAGTGCCGTTCAGGCCACACTCGCTTCCCGCCATATTGCTTCGATAGACTCATGGCTTGAAAGATCGGCGAAGCGTTGGCGAGTTACGCCCGCACGACTGGCATCTCGTCCCACCGGGTGGTGAAGCGCGGCGACCCCGGCCCCTGCTTCGTCGCCCAGACTCGAATCTCTGCTCCGCTGCCAACGACTGCCGTGCTATCAAGGCGTACGGAATCGCAACCTCGAAGGCAAGCGTGTCATGGTCAAACACTACAGGAGAAAACCAATGAATGAACGAATAAAAGCGGCCCTTTTCGCGGGCCTGGTCTGCGGCATTCTCGCGGGCTGCGGCGTGGGCGGAGGCGGTGAACCGCAAGAACCTTCGGCGGCGAGCGTGGATCCATCCTTCGCAGAGAGCCTCAGCAAGACCAAGGCGCCCGGTCAAAATTTCAACCTCGCGCCATTCACGCTGCAGTTGCCCACAGGTTCAGCAGGCCATCCCGACACGATCTCCGGTTCCGAACTCACGACGTTCACGGACTCACCCTACTTCTACACCAACACGTCGGACGGCTCGATGGCGATGGCGGACCCCAAGCAGGGCTGGACGACCTCCGGCTCGCTGCATCCGCGCGTCGAATTGCGCGAGAACGCGACGTGGAAGACCAGTGGAACCAACGTCTTGACGGCTACGGTCAACGTAGTCGAGGTTCCCAGCCGCACCACCATCGGCCAGATATTCCAGGGATCCGGGCCAAGCAAGCCGCTGTGCGAACTACAGGTCACGGCGAAGGGCGTCGTGCAGCTGTTGCTCGAGGACACGAACCAGGGTGGAAGTTCGACGCTGACGCAGATCACCACCGTGAGCCTCGGATCGAAGTTCGACTATGACCTCGAGCTCTCGGGCACCACGATCACGGTCACGGCGAACAACGTCGCAAAGACCTTCCCGCTCCCGTCGTCCTTCATCGGAGAGAGCTTCTACTTCAAGGCCGGCGACTACGATCAAAGTGCGGTCGCAGGCAACCCGCTCACGAGCGTCAGCACCATAGTCCAGTTCTACGCCTTGTCGATCAAGCACTGATCATCGGCATTGATGAGCCCTCGTGCGAGGGCCGAAAGCTCATTTCTGACGTCAGATCAGCCTGTTGGCGGAAGCAATGGACGTAGGCATGCGGCCACCCCACCTTGCTTTGGTGGCATTGCATCGGCGACTGACTTGAAGTGCTCCGGAACGTCGCGCGACAGGAATATGCGCAGCACGCAAATTCGATTCAAGTGCAAAATGCTCTTCTGTCAGCATCATTGACCTTGACGCCGGGGAGGCCCATCGATGGCGTGGTTTCGCGAAATGCTCCCGCAAACCGTGACAACAGGTTCCGCGCGATTGCCACGCTACTGGCTGTCAGGCTCGAACCCTGATGTCTCGGAGTTCGACGCAGTGGTTGCCCTCGTGCCGAGCTTCGGCGCATGCAGCAACCGGTGCTGCTTCGGCGCGGCGGAAGCAGGGGCGCCCAGGGGCGCCGATTGGATGAACGATATCGAGGGACCTGCGCACAACGGCACCGCGAGGACAAGCGGCATGGTCAGGTCGAGGTACGTATCGATCGAAAGGATCCGACGCTCGAGCTTGCGACGCGCTGGCGCGATGCGTTCGTTCGTCGTGAGTTCAGCGATTGGCAGCCGAACTCCTGCCGGAGGATGGCTTGTCGTCCTGTCAAACGTCGCACCGCGATCGAACGCCGCTACCGTCGTTCCTCGTCAGCGCAGACTTCACCCTCCCGGACGCGCTCAGGCGTCGGAGTGACCCCATGTTTCCGCGGCTACCGTCGATAGATGCGCTAGAAGCGCTCCGCGAGGAAGACGGGCTCATGCTGTATCGCGGCGCAGTGGGGAGCGCCGGCAGGCCTGAGCTGATATCGATGACTTCACGCGACATGTCGATCGATGCGGTCCGGCGCCTGGAGCGGGAGTATTCGCAGCGCGGCTTCCTGGACGAGCGCTGGTCCGCGCGTCCGACTGCTTTCATCGATGATGGAACGGTCTCCGCACTCTGGCTTACCGATCCGGGTGGCGACGTGCTGAGCCGCCGGATCGGCAGGCCCTGGGAGCTCGGGGCATTCCTTCGCGTAGCGATCGGCATCGCAGCTGCACTGGATCAGACCCACGAGGCAGGACTTATTCATTGCGACCTGAAGCCCGACAACATTCTCGTGGACACGGACTCCGGCAGAGCCTGGTTGACAGGTTTCACCTTCGCTTCGCGGGCGCCACGCCAGCCACAGTCGATCCGCCGCTCCGACATCATCGCCGGAACGCTCGCCTACATGGCCCCCGAGCAGACCGGGCGCATGAACCGGTCGATCGACCTGCGTAGCGATCTCTATGCGCTGGGCGTGGTGTTCCATCAGATGCTTGCGGGCGAGTTGCCGTTTCGTGCCTCCGATCCACTTGAATGGATCCATTGCCACATCGCACGGCAGCCGGCGTCATTGTCAGAACGCCAACCTGCCGTGCCCGTAGCGCTGGCCGGTATCGTTGCGAAGCTACTCGCAAAGACCGGCGAAGAGCGCTATCAGACGGCCGCGGGACTTAGAGCTGACCTCGAGCATTGCCTGAGCCAATTGGCCGCCTACGGTCGCATCTCGGAATTCCGCTTGGGCACATGCGACAGTTCGGGGCGCCTGGTGATTCCCGAGAGGCTATACGGCCGGGAGCGCGAGATCGAAGCGCTGCTCGCTGCTTTCGGGCGTGTGATGACGCACGGCCAGTGCGAGGTCACGCTGGTATCGGGTCACTCGGGCATTGGAAAGTCTTCGATCGTCAACGAATTGCACAAGGTCATCGTCTTGCCGCGCGGGATCTTCATCGCGGGGAAATTCGATCAGCGGTTGCGTGACACTCCATACTCTAGTATCGCCGAAGCTTTCCGTGGCCTGATCCGCCAGCTTGTTGCGGGCGACCCTGCGAACATCGACGGGTGGAGAAAATTGGTCAGCGACGCCGTGGGTCGCCTCGGAGGTGCGCTGCTCGAGTTGATTCCCGAACTCGCTATCCTCATCGGCCCGCAACCGCCTTTACCGATGGTGAGCGCGCGCGAGTCGTCGATGCGGTTCCAATCCGTGTTCCTGAGGCTGATCGGGGTATTCGCCCGCAAGGAACATCCGCTCGTTCTCTTTCTCGATGACTTGCAGTGGCTGGATCCCGCGACGTTGTCGCTGGTCAGGCATATCGCGGTACATCCAGACGCGGGCTACCTCAATCTCGTCGGCGCCTATCGCGACAATGAAGTTGGCCCGGATCACCCGTTGCTTGCGACGATCGATGCGATTGGTGCGAGCGGTCGGTCGATCACGCAGCTCGAGCTCGGGCCGCTGGGTGTCGAGGACATGACGTCGCTTGTCTGCGATGCGTTGCGCACTGATTCCACGCAGAGCCGCCGGCTAGCCGAATTGGTGTGCGGAAAGACCGGCGGAAACCCGTTCTTCGCAGGCCAGTTCCTGTCCAATCTCGCGGAGGAAGGGCTATTGCGATTCGACGCACAAGCACGGCAATGGACCTGGGACGAAGCCAGCATCGGCGCGAAGGACTACACAGATAACCTGGTCGAGCTGATGGTTCGCAGGCTTTGGCGGCTACCTGCACGGACGCAGGAGGCACTCAGGATACTGTCCTGCTTCGGCAACCAGGCGGACTTTGGGGCACTTGGCCTTTTCGGCGGATCGGAGTCGGTGATCCATTCGCATTTGCGGGCCGCCGTCGAGGCCGGCATCGTCCTGCCCGAGGAGGGGCGCTATCGCTTTCTGCACGATCGCGTGCAGGAGAGCGTGTACGCGCTAATCTCCGCCAGTTCGCGAGAAGCGGTGCATTTGCGCATCGCCAAGTCGATGTTGGAGGGGCTGCAGCCCGAAGCGATCGCCGACCGGATCTTCGACATCGCCAATCAGTTCAATGCGGGGCAGACGCAGCTCGTAGATGCTGACGACCGCCGGCGGGCCGCCGAGATCAACCTGCAAGCCGGGCGCAAAGCCAGAGCCTCGGCGGCGTACACCGCGGCGTGCAGTTATGTCGTCGCGGGCGCGATGGTGTTGGGAGCGGGACGCTGGGATGAAGACTATGAACTGGCGTTCGAGCTCTGTCTCGAGCAAGCGGAATGCGAGATCAGCCGCCCTCGGCTCGATGAGGCCGGCGCGCTTATCGACGAGCTATTTTTGCGCGCGCGCTCTCGTATCCACCGCTCCAAGGCATACATACTGCGAATGATGCTTCAGATGATGCGCGGCAAGGTCGACCTCGTCGTGCGCAGTGCACTTGAGGGTCTCGAGCTGTTTGGGCAGAGGTTTCCGCAACGTCCGACGGCCGCCGATGTGCAGTCCGAGTACGGAATCGTGCGCCGCGCGCTGGGCGATCGTCCGATCGAGAGTTTGGCTGAGCTGCCGTTCATGGACGATCCCGACACGGCAGCGGTCATGAGCATCATGATGCAGCTCGGAATGTCCTCGTACTTCACGGACGCCAACCTGTACCAGATGATCGCCTGTCGGCTCGCACAGTTGACGATCGCGCATGGCCTGTCCGAATCGTCCACATACGCCTGCGCCGGCCTGAGCATCTGCCTCGGCCCCGTCTTCCATCGGTTTGCCGACGGCGAGCGTTTCGCTCGCGCCGCAGTTGCCATCGCTGAGAAGGGCGGCTATCTCGCGTTCAGGGCGGGTGCCTACATCACCCTCCAGCAGGCCGTCCTCTGGACGAAGCCGATCTCCGTGGGGTTGAGCTGTATCGAGACGTCTTACAAACTGGCCCAAGAGTCGGGTGCGCTGATCTTCGCCTGCTACGGCGTCGAGCATCGCTTGACCGACCTGATGTTCCGCGGCGACTCGCTCGACGTCCTTTGCTCGGAAGCAGTCGGAGGGCTGGCGATCGCCGAGAAGAGCAAGGTCAAGCATGTCGTGGACGTCATCTTGAGCATGCGGGGTTTCATTCAAGCGCTGCGTGGACGCCGGGAAGGCGAACCGTTGCTGGACGATGAAGAACTGGAGGCTCGCGCGCTCTCCAGTGGGATCCCCATCGTGGCGTGCTTCCACTGGATCCTCCAGGTACAGCGGTGCATTCTGTTCGGCGACGCGACGAAGGCTCTGGCCTATGTCCGAAAGGCGGCGCCGATCGCGTGGTCGGCGCAATGCCACATCCAGTCCGTGCATCTGTGCATGTTCGAGTCGCTCGGCCTCGTTGCCGCCAGTACGCAGGCAGCGCCTGAAGAGCGCCGTCGGATGCGCGAGGAAATCGATGCCAATCTAACAACGCTCAGGCGCTGGGGAGAGAGTTGTCCGTCGAACTTCGCGCATCGGCTGGGCCTTGTGTTGGCGGAGGTCGCCCGTCTCGATGGTCGCGAGGTCGAGGCGCTGCGCTTGTACGAGCAGGCGATCGAGTCCGCCAGCGACAACGGCTTCACGCAGGATTGTGCGCTAGCTTGCGAACTCTCGGCCGCGTTCTATTCGTCGCTCGGTTTGCACGCTGCTGCGCGCGAGCGCCTGCGCGACGCGCGCGAGAGCTATCGGCGCTGGGGCGCACATGCCAAAGTCGCTCAACTCGATGAGGAGTTTCCATATGCAGAGCCGCCTCGGGCGTCGACGATGGCGATCGAAGCGCCTCTGGAGCACGTGGATCTCGCTGCGATCGTCAAGATCTCACAGACGTTGTCAGGCGAGATCGTCCACGCGCGATTGATAGAAAGGCTGATGAAGATCGCGCTTGAACACGCCGCAGCTGAGCGCGGCCTGCTAGTCGTGCAGCGGGGCGAGGAGTCGCGTCTCGAGGCGTTCGCTACTTCGCACGCCCAAGGGGTATCTGTTCAGCCTGTGGATCGGCGCGTAACGTCGGCGGACATGCCCCAGGCAATCCTGCATCACGTCATCCGCAACCATCGCGGCGTTGTTCTCGACGACGCGCGGCAGCCGAATGCCTTCTCACGCGACGACTACATTCGACAGCGCGCACCTCGCTCGATCCTCTGTCTACCGCTGCTCAAGCAGGGTGAGCTGATCGGTGTGATTTATCTCGAAAACAACCTCGCGTCTCGCGTCTTCACACCGACGCATTCCACGGTTCTGGAACTCCTGTCATCTCAGGCTGCGATCTCGCTGCAGAACGCCGACTTGTACGCCCGGCTCGAGCGGGAGAACGCGGAACGCAAACAGTCCGATGAACGCTATGCGTTGGCGATCGAGGCGGCGGCCGATGGCCACGCGCATTGGATCGCCGACGAGGACACGTTCTACGCGTCGCCCAGACTGCTCGAGCAGTGGGGGCTGCCACCTGAACTGAGCATTGCGAAGCGGCAGCAGATGCTCGACCTCTTCCCGTTTCATCCGGATGATCGTGCACGGGTCGTTGCTTTGTTGGAAGAGCAACGGATACGCGACGACGTCAAGCGGCTGGAGTTCGACACGCGCGTCATTTGCCGGGGCGAAGTGAGGTGGATGCATGTCACGATCCTCCATGTGCGTGACGGATCCGGCCGATTGTTGCGCATGGCCATCGCGACGACGGATATCACCGCGCGAACGCGTGCTGAAGAGGAAATGCGCGCATCGGAGGAGCGCTACGCACTGGCGCTCGCTGGTTCGGACGAAAGCATCTTCGATTGGGATCTCAAGACGCAGCGAATCTACATTGCGCAACGCACCCAGGAATTGCTGGGTATCCCGCCTGGAGAGGTCTGGCGCAGCCGCGAGGAGTGGCAGCAGTTCGTGCGGTATCACCACGAAGACGTTGGACGACAGCGTGCGGCCATGGACGCGCACATCGCTGGCCTCACAATGATGTACGACATCGAATTGCGGATCTTGCTGCCGACCGGCGAGCGTTGGCTGCATCAGCGCGGACGCGCCTTGCGGGACGCGGAGGGTGTGGCCTACCGAGTTGTGGGCTCGATCGGCGACATCACGGATCGCAAGCGCGAGCAAGAGGAACTGCGGCGGCTTGAAGGCCGACTGCGCCAAGCCGAGCACTTCGAGGCGATGGGTACGCTCGCAGGCGGGATCGCGCACGACTTCAACAACATCCTCGGGGCCATCCTCGGCTTCGGCGAACGCGGGCTTCGCAAAGCTGAACAGGGCAGCCGCCTGTGGCGAGATCTGAATAACGTGATCACGGCGGGCGAACGAGGCCGCACTTTGGTCGATCGCATCCTGACGTTCAGTCGCGGAACGGCGGGCAAGCGCGTGCCCGTGCACGTCGAGCAGGTGGTGCGCGAGGCGCTGGCATTGTTGCGAGCGAAATTGCCTCCCCGGATCCGCTTGCAGAGCCAATTGCATGCCGGCCGCGCAGCGATCATGGGTGATTCGACGCAGATACACCAAGTGCTCATGAACCTCGGGACGAATGCCGTGCATGCTATGGAAGGCGAAGGCCAATTGACAGTCGGCCTCGACATCGTCGAGCTGGCTGAAGCGCGCCCAGCGACGGCCGGAGCGGTGGTGCCCGGCTCGTGGCTGGCGTTGCGCGTGGCTGACGAGGGAATGGGGATTCCGGCCGACATCGCCGATCGGATCTTTGATCCGTTTTTCACGACGAAGGAGGTGGGTGTCGGTACGGGATTGGGGCTGTCACTCGTGCTGCGCATCGTGACCCAAGTAGGTGGGGCCATTGACGTCCACAGCGAGCCTGGTGTCGGCAGCGTGTTCACGGTCTACCTGCCGCGGGCCGGCGATGCGCCTGAGGAGCAAGACGATGCCATGACCGTCGAACTGCGCGGCAACGGTCAACGGATCATGATCGTGGACGACGAGGAACTCCTGCTCGAGCTAGTCACTGATGAACTGAGAAGCCTCGGTTACGAACCGGTTGGTTTCGTGTCAGCTCAGTCGGCACTGGACGCCTTTCGCGCGAATCCGGAATCGTTTGACGCCCTGATCACCGACCAACGCATGCCGCGGATGACGGGCGACGCGCTGATCCGGGGGATCCGCCAACTGAGCCCGCTAATTCCAATCATTTTGGTGAGCGGGTATACCGGAGATGCCGGCATCGGTCTCGCGGACAACGGCTGGGCTGATGAAGTGCTCACGAAGCCTCTTCGAGCCAACGCGCTGGCGATGAGCTTGGCGCGGCTGCTTGACATACCGATGTGAATGGGCGGTCAGCGCGCGGGCGCCGTCGATGTCCCCACAGCGACCTGTGCGCCTTCGTCGGCGGGTCCGAGAGCAACGGCGCCGCCGAGGTGTCGCCTGGCGAGAAAATTCAACCCGCAGCTTGCGGATCCCAAACGGCAATCCGCAAGCGCCAGGTCAAACCCGCCGCGAGCTCACCCGAAAGGGTCAGGTCACGGCAGTGGTTCACGCGGCCTTCGGCGAGGATCCGCGCGACGCGGTCGTCGCCCCACGACTGTCCAGGCTCCAGGCGCCAGCACCAAAGGTCGCGATTTGCAGCAGGCCGCCGGCGATCATCACGTTCTTCAAGAAGTGGATCATCTGGTTCTGATCCGCGAAGTTGTGATGGAAGAACACCGCCGTGGCGATGCTGAATGCCGCAAGGACCAGCGCGATCAACCGAGCTCGCAGGCCAGCGATCAAAAGCAGCCCGCCGCCGATCTCGACCAAGACTGCGATTGCGTATCCGAGCGGCGCAGCGGGCAGGCCGACGGAAGCGATGTAGCCAACGGTCGCACCGTAGGCGGCCAGCTTGCCCAGCCCACTCATGAGGAACGGCGCACCGATCATGATGCGGCCAGCCAGCGGAACGATCTTGTTGCTTTCCATGATGAACTCCTGTGAAGATGAATCGGTGGATGAAAATGACAGTCAGCCGGCTTCCACCATGACCAGCTCGGCATCCTCGAGAGCGGAGACCGCGATAGCGTCAGCATCAGAGATTGCGACACCGTCCTGCGGCTCCAAGGACTCCCCATCGACTTCGATGCGGCCCGAAGCGACGACGAGATAGGCGTGGCGGCCGAGCGCAAGCGGCTGCCTGACGGATTCACCGGCTCTGAGCGTCGCGCCCAGCACGCGCGCATCGGCACGGATGGGCAACGCATCGGGGTCGTCGAATCCGCTGGCGAGTACGACGAATCGGCCCGCGCGATCGTGCTTGGGAAAGGGCCTCGTGTCCCATTGCGCATGGCCGCCCGCCATGCGTGGCTGCAGCCAGATCTGATAGAGCCTGAGCGGCACGTCGCCCCTGTTGAACTCGGCGTGTCGGATGCCCTCGCCGGCGCTCATCACCTGCACATCGCCGGCGTGGAGCGTCCCTTCGGAACCGAGAGTGTCACGGTGACCCAGCACGCCCTGTCGAACGTACGTGACGATCTCAACGTCACGATGCCCGTGAAAGGGAAACCCTCCGTCGACGGCGATCTCGTCATCGTTCCAGACGATCAGAGATCCCAGCGGTCGATGCGCAGGGTTCCCATCGGGCGTGACCTGGAAGTGGTACTTCGCTCGGAGCCAGCCACGGTCGGCGGTATCCAATGAACTCCAGCGGCGGTGTGTGAGCATGTCCATCTCCTCGAATTCGATGGAGTCAATGCTATTGAGGCAACGTTATGATGCATATCTCCTGATTCGCAATGCATCATTGCTCTCGATAGAAAGATAGGCATCTCTTACGGACGCTGCCCATGGATGAACTCTCCGATCTCAACGACCTTCGCCTGTTCGCCGAAGTGGTCGAACGCGGCAGCTTCACCTCGGCGGCGCGGGCCCTTGGTCTGCAGACGTCGAAGCTGAGCCGGCGTGTCCGCGCCCTCGAAGAGGAACTCGGGATTCGCCTGCTCAACCGCACGAGTCGAAGCCTGTCGTTGACGGAAACTGGGCGTCGGTTCCATCAGCACTGCTTGGCGCTAGTGGCGGAAGCCCGCGCGGCCAAGGAAATCGCGGAGCAGACGCGATCCCAGCCGAAGGGCACCGTGCGGATCAGTTGCCCGGTCGCGCTCCTGGGTTCCGGTGTCGCCGACGTCGTTGCGCGTTACGCCCAGGACAATCCGCAAGTGCAAGTGCTCGTCGACGCGACCGCTCGCCGCGTGGACGTCGTTGAGGAAGGCCTCGACTTCGCGATCCGGGTCCGTCTCCCGCCGCTGGAGGACACGGACCTCGCGGTGCGGCATCTTGGCCCATCGGTATTCGTGCTCGTCGCCAGCCCGGAGCTGGTGGCACGCCATCCAAGTCCGACAACTATCGAGTCCTTGGCGGAGTGGCCGACTCTGTCGATGGCCAGCAACAGCGAGCGCTATGTCTGGAACCTGTTCGACGCGACGGGACGCGCAGTTTCGCTTGCGCATCGGCCTCGAATTGCAACGGACGACATTGCGAGCCTCCGCGTCGCGGCGCACGCAGGCGTCGGTGTGGCGATGCTCCCTAAGGAGATCGTCGACGACGACCTACGCGCCGGCCGCCTGGTGCACGTCCTGCCCGAGCTCGCCTCGAAGCAGGCGCTGGTGCACGCAGTCTTTCCAACACGGCGCGGCATGGTTCCAGCAGTTCGGCACCTACTGGACGCGCTCGTCAAGAGCTACGAAGAGCTGAACGGAAAGCGGTAGCTGGCTGATCGCGCACTGCATTTGCCGGGGCGGACCACCTTCTTTCGCACAGAGATCCATCTCCAGCAACGACTACGACTCTGACCAATCGATGGTCTCGATGTTTCGCTGCACTCGCTTGACTGCCACTCGACGTAGATGGCCGCGGCATCCTCCTCGCCGGCGAACGCGGCTTCGTAGATGAGGTGGTACGCGGCCACGCGTATGGTTGGAGTCGTTGCTTGTCATGGATGCCATCGCATCCGCGCTGCCGGATGCACGCGTCACGCTCGGCGCCGACGGGTTCGAGCTGGCATGGCGCAAAGGCTAGGCGATGATGCTGGATCACGCCTCTGCTGCGCGCTGTATTGCAAGGCAGGTCCCGGCCGCTAGCGCAGGCGGATACCCGCCTGCGCTAGCGCGAAGGCGCGATCGCACGGCGGGCCAGTGTCCCCACGACCATGCGCTGTGCCAGGGTGCGGTGGGCCGTCAGTTCAGGTATTTCAGCGGCATGCCAAGCCCCACCGCGGCAGTGACGACCGTGCTCATGAATGCTGAGCTTCGCGAGCCGCCGCGACACCGGCAGCGGGCGCCACCATTTGAATCATCGTCTTGGTCTCCTGGAATTCCTCCAGGCCCGCATCGCCGCGCGCTCGCCCGACGCCGCTCTGCTTGAAGCCGCCTTCCTCATAGCTGTCGGAGAGGACCGCCCAGCCGTTCACCCAGATCGTGCCCGCCCTGATCCCGCGCACGACGCGCTGGGCGCGATCGGCATCCCGCGTGAACACCGACGCTGCGAGGCCATATTGCGTTGCGTTGGCCCGTGCGATCGCGTCCGCCTCGTCTGCGAAGGTCTCGAAGCTGAGGACGGGGCCGAAGATCTCCTGCTGAACGAGCGGCACGTCTGTGCCCTCGGGCTCGACCATCGCCGGACGGAAGAAGGCGCCGGCGGCCAGCGGCCCTTCTGTCACGGGGCCGCCGCGGACAAGGATACGACCATAGCGCGCGGCGTCGGTGACGATGCGATCGACACGCTGGACGCTCGCCTTGTCGATGAGCGGCCCCATCTGGCTACCGGGATCGTCCGCCGGCCCGATGACGACGCCTTCGAGCATCGCCGCGATTCGTTTCCGCCAGGCGTCGGCCACGCTTTGCTGCACCAGCAAACGGGAACCAGCCATGCAGAACTGACCGCTAAACATCGTGACCGCGGCAACAATGACGGGTGCCACCGCGTCGATGTCGGTATCCTCGAAGACGACGAGCGGCGTCTTCCCGCCCAGTTCCAGACTGACGCGCTTCAAGGTCTCGGCGGCTTTGGAGGCAATCAGGCGGCCGGTCTTGGTGCTGCCGGTGAAATTGATGGCGTCGACATCGGGAGAGTCAACCAGCAGCATCGCGCCGGCGCTGCCGCTTTCGGTGATGAGGTTGACGACGCCCGGCGGTAGGGTTTCGGTCGAGGCAATGGCGTCGGCAATCAGCGCGTTGGTGAGCGCAGTTTGCGCCGGCATCTTGACGACGACGGTGCAGCCCGCCGCCAGCGCCGGCCCGAGCGCGCGAACGCAGAGCGCCAAAGGGGCGTTCCAGGGGATGATCAG
>FSWG01000152.1_pt1 | contig 22475 bp, 20 predicted proteins | sample 1637941 | NCBI WGS metagenome assembly FSWG01 (sample SAMEA3914789, study PRJEB12502) | metagenome | biome: forest; material: soil | place: Canada | collected 2011-07-03 | depth 0.3 m | reverse complement strand
GCTCGCGTCAGGCATCGTGACCATCTTGAGCAGACCCGTCGGCCAATAGGCGTAGGTCGTCGTCAAGGCGCCACCAGCAGCCGGCGTCACCGTCTGGGTCTGCAACCATCCCCGCGGAAAGTACGTTTGGGTCGTGACAGTGCCATTGGCGTCGGTGCTCGAGAGCAGGCGCCCGGCCTTGTCGTACGCCGTGTAGTTGGTGACTTGGCCCAGTGGGTTGGTGACCGATTGCAGGTCGCCCATGGTGTAGCCCGCGGCACCCGCAAAGCTCGTCGTGGGATAGTAGCTATACGTCGTCGTGTGCGACAGGGTGTCTGTCGACGACTGCTTGGGCGTTGTCTCGGTGAGCACCTGACCGTATTGGTTGTAGGTGTAGCTCCACTTGCGGGCTGCACCGACAGCCGTGGCGGCCGTCCCCGATGACCCCGTGGCGTCACTGGTAGCCTGCTCGTAGCGCGCGCACAGCACTGCAATCGGCCGTCCATCGGACAAGGTCGCAGAGGACGGCGCGCAGTTGGCAGTCCCTCCTGCGATCGGATCAGTCTGACCGTTGTAGACCCAGGTCGTGAGCCTATTGGGTGCGGCTTCTTGGACCTTCAACGCCCAGTCCGGGTGCCAGCTGGTCGTGATCTTGCGCTGCGGAAACGAACTGGTAGGGCTAGCCGTGATGGCATAGGAGGCGAGGCTGCCCAGCGCCGAACATGTCGATGCCGAGGCCTGGATGCCCTCCACTCGCACCGCCTCCAGGTGACGCGAGGCGTCGTAGGCGGAGCAAGTGCGGTAGCCGTTGAAGTCGACGCTGTCCACCCGGTTGCCCAGGGTGTCGTACGCCATGGTCTGCGTGGCCGCGGAGCAGCCCGAGCCGGCCGGTTGCGATTGCGACACCGGCAGGCGCATGCCAGCATATTCGGAAAAAGTGATCCGTCGTGTGACTCCGCGAGGGTCGGTCAAGTCCGTCCACAGGTTGTTGGAGTCAGTGGAATACGCCATGCCGTACGTATCGACCCCACTGCCAAGGAAGCCTTGGTTTGCCTGACCCGTGCTCAAATAGTTGAGAGTGGCGAAGCGTGAGCTGGACTCATCCACGATCCCTGTCATGGGCGAGGCCAGACTACCGCCGCCGTTGTACGTCGGCTCGTTGTAGACGTAGGTGGACACCGTAGAGTCCTCATGCGTCACGGCCGTCAAGTAACGATTGGAATAGGCATATAGGATCTGCGCGCCGTCCGGCAGCGTCAAGCTGGCCAACGTGTTGTCTTGGTTGTAGCTGAAGCCGAGGGCATGCCCGAAGGAGTCAGTGCTACTGGTGACGCGATACTGTGCATCTCTAGCAACAACGATCGAAGTTCCGCCCAGGTAGTCGATCTGGACGAGCCGTCCGTTGAGATCGTAGGCCTCCAAACCCTCGTCTGCGACGCGGTAGTACCAACCGACCTGCGTTCCAGATGAGTCCAGCTTGGGCGCCGGCGTTTCACTGCCGTAGTTCGAATTGACATATGTCGAGCCGCTGGCCGTGTGGTATTTGACCTTGCCGTCCGCTCTATATGCAGCCAGCCTCGCTTCGCTCGAGGCGCCGGTGTAGCTCTCCAACATGTTGTCTAAGTTGCTGGTCCAGTCCGCGCCGAGAATCGAGAAGCGGGCGACGTGGCCGGGACCGAAGTTGTAGGTGCGCGAGAAGGACAGCGGGCTGCTGCCGAGACCGACATACTCAACAGCGGTCTCGTATTCGTTTCCGGTGGCGTAGTTGATCGGCTTGCTGACCGCGGTGCACACACCGCCGCTGTTTGAGGGGTCAACCTTGTCGACGCAAGAGTTTTGCGCGACGCTGAATGTAGTACCAGATGGGCAAATGAAGCTCACGGTGCCCGAGTAATACTCTGGGCCAACGTCCGCTCTAGAGCCGGAGCCTTGACAGCCGACCGAACCGCCGCTCGCCCCGTCCGTCCCGACGAAAGCATTACATGTCAGCGAGCTCCAGCTGACGCCACAGTTCGATGCGACCGAGATGGCCGCGATCTGGCTGTTCACTTGATCGGGTGAACTGCCGTGCACTTCAACGTTCGCCCCCCCATGACTCCACTGGCCTTTGCAATATCCGGATGTCGCTGCCGACCCGACCCAATCCTCGGCGGCAAAAACTGGCTGCACAGCAGCAATCGACAACGCGACGAACACTGAATGCACAGCAATACTTCGATATTGCACATTTGTCTTCATGAGCCTTGATCTTTATCTAGCCAGATATTCGCCTAGGTTACCGCGTGCCGTTGACGCGATCCCTTTAACGACTCGAAATTGAGCTGCACACACAACGGCAGCTAATATGTCTGAAGCGAGGCCGTGCTCCGTGACTCGAATGAATTCGCTACTCACGGAGAGTTGCAATATCGACATATTCGAAGCTAGTGCTTTCGAGGCTAGTGACAGCGCCTCGTACGCAACGGATCGAACCACGCGTCGCTGAGAGCGCAGTGCAGGCACCACAGCCCGCTTCACCGCATCGGAACAACCCGAACTCTCGCAGGGGGCTCGCCAGCCTATTGAATTCGATCTTGCGGCCCGCTGAACGCGACGCACGCGCTCTCGCAAAACACTGCAGTGTGACTGCTTTGAATACATTTCTCCGTCCCTGTTTCGCGCATTCGAGCCATCCCGGCAGGAGCGTTCTCCATGCGATCCGCCTTCTTAGAGCAAATTCGCACGGCTTGATTCTTGACTGCGCGACGGTGGGGTGTCAACTGTGAAACGAACGTCATGGCATGCGCATGGCGTCCGTACCGCGGCTCAACGACTTCGCGAAATGAAAACTGAATGCCCCTGCGCGTTCTCAGTGCCAGCGGTCACCGACCCGACGCTCGTGCGCATTTCCCCGCTGCGAGCTGCAAGCTTTTGGATGTGCCATCGCGGCGCACCGTCTCCCGCATTGAGTTGGTCGACGTAGTCTTCCAACGCCCCGTCACTTGCAGCATCGAGTTCTACGACGACAACAGCCTGGGCCGAGTTGACGTCGATGGAGCGCACCTGAATCCCTGCAACTTCGACATGCTCAAGCTCAGAAAGTGCGTCAGCCTCAGGTGACGCCGCCCGCTTGACGGCGGCGAGCGCCTGCGCCTGATAGGGCGGCACAGAACGACGCACGGCCGCCGCAGCGGGTGCAATCCTGGACGCCAGTTCGGCCGCGCCACGTTGATCGCGCGCCTCATCCAGCCGAGCGTGGACGTAGATGGCGCCGCCTCCCACGCTCATCGCCAGCAGCAAGGGCAATGCCGATATCACCCACACTTTTCGCGACGGGAAGCTGGGCTCGATGAAATCGATGTTCATGGGCTCTCCCCGCTGGACGGACTCCACGAACCGATCGCAACCGGGCGGCCTTCGCCGTGACGCACCAAGTCCAGGTGCTGAGAAGATGCCATCGCGCCCCAGCTCACTTGAAGTCGCCGGCGCAACCGACTTCCGTCATCATCATGGGCACCAAGCAGATCGAATCCCGCTTCGACCGGAACGCCGTTGTTAACGATCCCGTGAACGACACCGCCTGCTTCGGCCAGACTCCAACCCATGGCGGCACGCTCCTTGGCGCTGTCCTCAATCACGACATCCATGACCTGGTTCCACCAGGGGCGCACGCTGACCAGTTTCAGCGAGCGCGCGGTGTCCTTGTGCAGCGCGCCGGTGCGGCCGGCACAGACCCGATCTATCGCATCGTGCAATGTCGCCCAAGCGGCGTCGGGCATGATGACTGCCAAGCCACCATGCCCTTTGCGCCAAGCGTTCGCCCAGATCCGAACGGGGCCGTCGATTCCCGTCACGTCCGGCGCTTGCATCGTCGCGAGTGCTTTGGCTTCCTCACGAGTGCGCGCGCCCGAGCCACTCGACAAGATGAGGGGACGCGCCAGCTCCGCCCCGAGCCAGACGCGGATTCGTCCGCAGGACCGGAGGTCGCCACTTGTCAACGCGTCAACCAGGTGCGCCGCACCCTCCTCCAGGCCCTTGGCATCGATCCACGTGGCCGTGTCACCAAGTCCACGCCGCAGCCCGATGCAGGTCTCGGAAAAATAGACCTCCGCCAGCTCAGAGCGATCCCACCACACGTTTGAGTTCCTCCATGGTGGTGTGTCCGTCCGCTGCGCGCTGCAGGCCGATAGTCTGTAGCGACTCGATGCCCGCATCGATCGCATGTTGCTTGATCGCCGTCAGGGTTGCATTGGCGACGACCAGTTCGCGCAACCGATCGTCGATCCGGTGCACCTCCGCAACGACGAAACGCCCCGCATAGCCCGAATTCATGCACGCGCCGCACCCTACTGGCTTCCACAAACTCACGGGTGCGGACGCGCCATGACGTGCAAACACCTCTCGATCCACCGCCGAGGCCGCGCGCTCTTGCTTGCATTGCGGGCACAGACGGCGCAGCAGGCGTTGCACAACGACACCGTTCAAGGCCGATGTGAAGCCAAACATGTCCAGCCCAAAATGCAGGAAGCGCCCCATCACGTCCGTGACGCTGTTGGCGTGCACCGTCGTGAAGACCTGGTGGCCCGTCAACGAGGCCTGCACGGCTATCTCCGCGGTTTCGGCGTCGCGAATCTCGCCCACCAGGATGCGATCCGGATCGTGCCGGAGGATGGAACGCAGTCCCCTCGCGAACGTCAGGCCCTTGCGTTCGTTGACGGGGATTTGAAGCACGCCGTCCAACTCGTATTCGACCGGATCTTCGATGGTGACGATCTTTTCGTGACCCGAGTTGATCTCGGAAAGCACCGCATAGAGCGTGGTCGTCTTGCCGCTGCCCGTCGGGCCGGTCACCAGCAGCATGCCACTCGGCTCGGTGGCCAGATCCTGGATCATCAGCCGGCGCTGAGTATCGAAGCCCAGCGCCTCGAGGGAGATCCCGGCGCTGGCACTCCGAAACTGCGCCTTGTCCAGGAGTCTCAGGACGGCGTCCTCCCCATGCACGCTTGGCATGATGGACACGCGCATGTCCATCGACGATCCGCCGCTGAAGTGGCGGAACCGTCCGTCCTGAGGCAGCCGTCGCTCGGTAATATCCAGCTGGGCCAGCACCTTGATCCGCGAGATGACGGCTTCGGCGCTCGGGACGCCCTCCATGCGGGCGAAAGGTTGCATGACCCCGTCGAGGCGGTGCTTGACGGTCACACCCGTGCGATTGCACTCGAAATGGATGTCGCTGGCGCAGATCGAAATTGCCCGCCGGATCGCCGCATCCACGAAAGAAACGATCGGGCCCTGCACCTCCACAGGCCCGGCCTCTGCAGCACGAGCCTGCACCCCGCCGCCGTTGATCCACGCATCCAACTGGCGGCTGGTTGCCGCCCGCAACGCGACACTGCGACCCACGGCACGCTCGACAAGTCGGTGCAAGGTCGGCGCCCACGGATCCGCGGCGACACCGACGCAGGCGCCGTCGCCCCCCCGCAGAACGACGCATTGATTCGTCCGAGCCTGCTCCGTCGTCCAGCGATCGAAGGCCGGCTCCCAAGACAACGACGCGTCGATGGCCGCGATCCCGCTTCTCGGCTCCAGTTCGGACAGCAAAGACTGAGGCTCGCCAGGCCAGTGGCGTAACAAGGCGTCGAGCACCGTGCCGCCACCCGCGCGGTACTCGCTGCGCGCCGAGGCCAGGCGCTTGAGCCATTCAACGTCGTCATGGAGCGTGGATGTCATGGTCGGGGCGATCCCGGTAAGTGCATTTTCAATGAAGCCCATTGGCGATGTCGAAGATGGGCATGTACATCATGATCACGATGCCCCCCACCATCACCGCGACTGCGAGCAGCAACAAGGGCTCGACCAGGCGTGTCGCGCGCTGGACGAAGGTCGTGAAGGCCTCAGCGTGCCGATCAGCCAAGGTGCGCAGCACTTGTTCGAACTGGCCGCTGCGCTCGCCAACACGCAAGAGCCGCTCGCCCACGGCATCGATCAGGCTAGCTTTCCTGAGCGCGGTCGAAGCAGGCAGCCCGCGTTCGACATCCTCGCGAGCGGTGGCGAGCGCCGCTTCCACCCCCTTGGCCAAACCCAGTCGCTCGCACACCCGCAAGGCGTCGACCAGCGGATAGCCACCGCGCAGGGTCAGCATCAAAGCCTGGAATAGTTTGGCACGTGCGAAATCCTGCTGGGCGCGGCGCGTCGGCGGAAAGAAGCTCAACAGACGATCACCCAATCGTCGGCCACGCCCATCGGCAAACGCCCATCGCAAGAGCACGGCCGCCAAGAGCGCGCCGACGATCACCACTGGCAGCGACTTGGTCAATGCACCACTGAGCCAAAGCATGGCGCGCGTCAACGGGCTGATCTCACCGCGGAACGTGCCGTACATGCGGGCAAAGCGGGGCATCACGAACGTTAACAAGAAGAGCGCGATGAGCGATCCGACGCCGACGACAACGGCCGGATAGACGGCCGCACTGACCAATTGACGACGCAAGTTCTTCAGCTGCTGGTCGTACTGCAGGAAGTCGTCGAGCGCGTCGGCCAGCCGGCTCGTTCGTTCGCTGGCCAGAACGCCTGCAACGAGCACCTGGGGGAAGCCGCCAGCGGACTGCATGGCCTGCGACAAGGGCTGTCCCTCGTGCAGGGATTTCAGGAGTCGAGTCTGGATGTCGCCCCCGGCGCGTGTGGTCTGCAACTGCAGGGTCTCGATGGCTTCGACCGCGCTCATGCCGGCACGCAGCAAGGTGGCCAGTTCGCGGCACCACCAGGCCACGTCAAAGCCCTTGCTCACGCCCCCGGTCGCGCCCGGCATACGCGGTGCGGGGGCAACCGACAGGACCCGCGCGCCCTGCCCTTGCAACTGCGCGCGCAATGCCGCCTCGTCCGCAGCCTCGAGCACAGCTTCGGCGATCCTGTCTTGATGCGGCGCGATCCAGCGCGTCAGAAACTGCATAGGAGCCGTTCTCGCTCGCCGATCTACATCGAAATGTCGGCGTCGTCGCCGGTGCCCCCGGGCGCACGGTCGCGCCCGTAGCTCAGAATCTCGTAATCGCGGCCGTTCGGCCCTGGCGCCTGGTACTGATACTTCGTTCCCCATGGATCCAGGGGAATTGCGCCCTGGAGGTAGGGCCCATTCCAGCGCGTCGCGCCTGCGGGTGGAGTCACCAGCGCATCCAAACCTTCTGCGGTGGTCGGGTAGCGCCCGTTGTCGATCCGGAACGCCTCGATGGCCTTGCGAAAGGCATCCATCTGCGCCCGCGCCGTCGTGACCTCGGAGCGCGAGATTTGACCCATGAACCGAGGGGCGACGATGCCGGTCAGCAGGCCGATGATCAGGATCACGACCAGGAGTTCAAGCAAGGTGAAGCCACGATGCGCCTCCAACGGCGCATGCCGGGGTGGTACACAAGACAGGTCGGAATGCGCCGACTGAGAGTCGTTCATGAGTTGATGTCCGCAAGAAATTGCCAGTCCCTGCAGCGGGTGGCGGGTGTGGCAGCCGGCAAACTGAAGTGACCATCGGTCCAGGGAGCTTGCATCAAGGGCGTCGCATCGCTGGTACTCGATACCCCGCGTAGTTCACCGGTGGGTCCCCGAACCAACGCAAGCGGTTGGCCCGGCCGCAAGGGATCGGTGTAAGCCTCCCGCAAGTGCCGTACCACCCCGGGAAATCGGGGATCCCGTAGCAAGTCATCGACGCTGTGCGGGAGCTTGCGCACGCTGGCCGGTTGCATGCGATAGAAGTGCTCGATGGCGCGCGCATAAGCCACGCCCACGCGCAGCATCTCCGCCTCGCGCTCGCGTTGCACCCGCTCGGCCCACATCGGTCCGACCAGCGACATGCCGATGGCCAGCACCGCGATGGCCGCGAGCAGCCACACATACGTGAAACCCGCCTGCCGTCGGCGCCACAGACGACTACCAGCTCGCATACGGGCTCCCATCTTGACCCTTGCCCGGCGCGCCGCTGTGCAGGTCATGCATCGCACCATCCGAGACCACCGGCACCCAGGTGTCATTTCGATCCGTCAGCGGATCCACCGGCAATTCACGCAAGTAGTGATCGGTGACCAACTCGGTGAGGTCGACGGGGTCTCGCCCCCGGTCGGCGCGGAACTGGTCGATCGTCGAGCGCACTGTCTTGAGGTTTTGCTTGAGCGTCAACTCCTGGGCCCGGTCGATGTGGGAGACATAGGCCGGCGCGACGAGCGAGAGCAACAAGGCGATCACGCTGAGCACAACCAGCATCTCGATCAGCGTGAAGCCCCGTCGAGCTTGCAGCGGCTTGGCGACGTGCGAGAGTTTTCCCATGCCGGTCACCACTGCGCGAGCGGGATGCCGTTCAGACCGATCTCGGCCGAACGACTGTGGACATCGAAGACATCGTCGCCCGCTTCCGCGGGGTTCGGCGGGGAGTTGTAGCTTCGCAGCGCCCAGCCACCATCGGCCGCAGAGGCAGCGAATGGATCTTGGGGAACGCTGCGTAGAAAGTACGCCATGGTGGACGTGTTCGTCCGGACGCCAGCGACCAGGGTCTGCAGGTCGGGCGGGTACCCGGACTTCGGCGACTGCGGGATCAGGCCCGCGTCGGCCATGCGCTTGTAGGCGTCTATGGCGTCTCGAATCGCCCAGAGGTCCTGTTTGAGTTCCGCCTCGCGCTCGCGCCGCATCGTCAGCTCCGCCAAAGGCATCGACAGCACGAGCAGCACGGCAAGGATCCCCAACACAGCCAGCAGTTCGACCATCGTGAATCCACGCTCCTGGCCATGCGCCGGGATGCGGGACGTGAGCGAGCCCCCGCCGGACATGTTCAGGGCTCGACCTTGAGTGTCCACGGGGCCGGGGACCCGACCGAGACAATCGGATCGGACGGCGTGGACTTGACCGTCAGTTGTGCGTCGCCGGCCTTGAGGGCCTTGAATTGGAGGCGCACCAGACTCATCGGGACGGTGTTCGGGCTGGATACCCCCCGTTGCACGTCAATCACGCCAACGCCCTGCGGCTCGGCATGAACCGCCGGAGCGCCCTCGGCAACCGCCTCGGGCATGTCCATCGAATTGGAGAAGCCGACCAGGCCAAAGATGGCGTTGGGGTATTGGAGGCTCAGCGCCAGAGAGCCGAGGGACACCCCTGTTCGCAGCTGCAGTTGGACATCGAAGACGTCCCCGACTTTGACGGTTGACGGCGCCGCCCAGTTGATGACAGCCGGCGCACCGGCCGGCACAACGATCGGATCCGGCGCAGCGACAGCCTTGGCTCCGGGCAGCGATGCACTTGCAGCGCCAGCTGCCGAAGGCGAACGGCGGGCGCCGGCGGGTGGTTGGGGGCCAGCCAGGCCTTGCCCCTCGTTGTCGAATCGTCCACCCACGGGTTTGAGCCGCTGGAACATCTCGGTGCCCACCCAGGCCTCGGATTCGGCGGCATCCAAGTGCGGCTGGCTGCGCACGATGTGGGGCGTGATCGACAGCACCAATTCCGTCTTGGAGTGGCTGTTGGTCTGATCGCTGAACAATCGGCCGAGAAGCGGGATGTCGGCCAAGCCCGGCAAACCGGCGGTGTTGTTTTGCTCATCGCTGCTGATGAGCCCCGCCAGCAACTGCGTCTCGCCGTCATGCAGGCGCAGCACGGTCGAGGCGTCGCGGGTGCTGATCTGGTAGGCAATGGTGCCGCTGGCCGTCTTGGTCTGCGTTCCGAGCGCGCTGACTTCGAGGTTCAGACGGATGGCCACGTCATCGTCCGGAAAGACCTCGGGCTCGACTTCGAGCTTGATGCCCACGTCTTGGTAGCTGACGGATTCAGAGACGAAGCCCGACGTACCTGGCGAGGTCGTTGCCGTGACGATCGGAATCTTGTCACCAATGAGGATCTTGGCCTTCTCGCCGCTGCGCGTGCGCAGCTTGGGGTTGGCGAGCGTTTGCACGTCACCAATCTTGCGCTGCGCGTTGATCGTCGTTGCACCCAGTCCCACGCCGATGTTGTCGCGGTGGAGCGGAAAGCTCCCCAACGTGGGGTTCGTGCCCCCCGCCAGCGTCAGTGGTGTCAAGCTGACCGAAGTCGGCAGACTCACCCCCAGTTCCGTGAGGCGATCGGCACTGACTTCCAGCACTTCGGCTTCAATCAGAACCTCGGCGTCCGGGTTGTCGAACAAGGTGATCAGCCGTTCGGCGAGCTGGATGTTTTCGAGGCTGTCGCGCAGCACGAGCAGGTGATGGCGATCGTCAACAAACGGGTCGCGCAGCTTCATTGACGCCTTCAGAAACGCGGCCGCGCCCTTGGCGTCACCGTTGGCGAGGTAGAAAGCCTTGACCAGCAATTCCTGGTGTTCGCGCTGCTTCTCAGGCGAGTTCGGATAGATGAGGATCGTCTTCGAATCCAGCACTTTGCGCGAGAGTTGGCTCGTGGTCAGGATCATGTCAAGCGCATCCTCAAAGCGTACGGACGACGCATAGACCGTCACGCGCTGATCACGGAGGTCCTTGTCCAGCACGAAATTGATGCCACTGTTGCGACTGACGACGTCCAGCACGCTGCGGATGCTGGCGTCATGAAAATCGAGCGAGATCGGCTTCGTCGGCGCCAACCCGCGTTCCATCGCCCGCACCTGAGCTTGCCGCTGCTCCACCGTCAGGCGGTGTTGCAGCGCCAGCAAATCCGTGTTGCGACGGTTGTCCCTCAACGCCTCGTTGACCAGCTTGAGCGCGGCATCGATCTGACCGGTCGAGGCCAGCTCATTGGCCTGAGCCAGCGCCGCAGACTGGCGCCGCCGCACGCTCAAGTCCGCCAGCAAGCCACTGGCTCGCTGGCCGCTGGAATCGAAAGTCTGGGCACGATGCAGCGCCTTCTCGGCCAGGTCGAGGTTACCCGCCGCTTCGGCCGCATGCGCCTGTTCGATCAACTGCGTCATCGCCTGCGCGCGCGCGAGCAGGAGACGCCCGCGGAGTTGCGCACTGTCCGGGTACTGGGCGACGCCCGCCTCGAGCGACTGCACGGCGTGCTCATAGTCGCCTTGAGCAATCAACTGCTCCGCGTCACCCCGAATGCGATCGACAGCGCAGCCTGCGATCGCGAGCACGCAGGCCAGTCCAAGCGCTGTCGTGACAGCGCGCAAGTTCACCAACAACCTCAAACGAACTTCCTCCCCGGACAGTGCATCTTTGCCAGACGCTTTTTATGGGCTTGTCGTCGTGTGCAGCGGAATCGAAACGGTCGAATGCTGCAGCGTGGTTGCATGAACCAGCACGACGGCATTGTCGCCGATCGATTCAACCGTCCAACCGCCTTCGAGGCGCGTGCCTGGCTCAACCGGCACAGGCGCCCCCTCCGCCCCACGGGCCACATAAGTCAAACGCTGGTCGCCTTGAACCATGACGCGCCCCCAAAAACGGTAGTCGGATACGGGTGGGGCCGGTGCGGGTGGCGGCGTCGCCGCGGCCACCGGGGCCGCGGCGGGCTTCGGCACGGGTGGCGGCGTCGCGATGAATGGATTTCTGGTGGCCGGCTCGATGTTCGCCACAGGCCAATGTGTGGGAAGGAAGCTGGTCGTGTCGACCGGTGCCGTGCCCTCGCCTGCGAGGGAGGGTGTCGGCGACCGTGACGGTGAACCTGTCGGGTCGAATTGCGCGCGTGCGGGAGATGCCGAGACGATGGAAGCAGTCGCCGAGCTCCCGGCCGGCGCGGGATTGAGCAGCACCCATGCAGACAACGCTGCCGAACCCGTGAGCCCTCCCCACAAAGCGCGATTCACTGCCGCAACTCCGACGGGCGGGTGTACTGGATCATCTCGAGGGTAGCCTCGTCGTTCACGGCGTCAGTAGGGGACAAAGCCATGGCCACTGGCGCCGCGGGCACCGCCGGCAAGGAGGGCGCCGCCGGCATTGCGTCGTGATGACGAATGGTCATGCGCTCTAGCACCAAGCCTGGATACTTCTCAATCAAGGCGATCCAGACATTCTTGATGTCGCGGTAGTCGCCTCGGAGTTGGAGTGTCAGTCGAGTCTGCCCCAAGGTCTTTGGATCCGCCTTGAGCGGTTCTGCTTGCATTTGCACGATGACGACATGCAACTCGTGGGCAAGTTTGGCTGCGTACCGAATCTGTGCGTCGTTCGGAGATTCGGCCGGTAGTTCGGAGACGAAGTCCCTGGCGTCCTCTGCCGATGGGGCTGGCTGGGTAGGTGAGACAAGGGCAGAGCTGGCGCCTGACGCGCCCGGCTTCGCCGCATCTTGCTTCACGCTTGCCAGTTGCTGTGAAAGCTCCCTCACGCCACGAGTCGAAGCGGCAAGCAAGACGACACCGCCAACCAAAACGAACGCCAAGCTCACCCATGCAAGCAACGCCTGTTTCGGTGGATCAAGTTCAGTCCGCAGGTTGGAAAGACGCTCGGTAATAAATCGCATGATGGCTGGCGTTGGCGCGGTGGCGGGCTTGCTGTGGACAGGTCGAACTGCAGCAGGGCGCCACTTGGCGACACTGTCTCGGTCGCCACCGGCGCGGTCAAATCAGGAAATCGTCCGCCGATCGACCACTTCCAATGGCTGCCGTCAGCCACCGTGGCTTGAGCCCGCGCCCAGACCACGTCGAGCCCGAGTCTGGATCGCGATATTTCGCTGCCACCTTGGTGCCGGACTTGCCAGCACCCTTCCCTTTTGCAGGAGAGATCAAGTCAGCGGGGGTCAGTCCATTGGCCGACATCAACTCGTGAACCTTGGCAATCGCAGCTGCTCTCGCCGAGGCCTGAGCGTCTCGGATCTGACGCTCCAGCGCTTCTTTTTGAGCAATGAGATCGTTGAGCGAGGTCGCCATGGCCGTTGCATCTCCGTTTGGGACTGAGATTATCGCGCCTGTCGTGCGAACGCACGCTTTTGAGTGCTGATTCAACCAGTGGACGCAACACATTCAACTCGGCCACCGCCGGCAGCTCCTGTCCGGTCACGGGCGCTCGGTGCGCGTGACGGTACACAACGGAGCGACGAAGCTGCCGAGTGCGACGGGGCCTGCTCAGAGGGGTTGGGATGGTTGGGCCACGGGCGCACTCTTCAGTTTGTGCAATGCACGGATCACAGGCGGCACAGCCTTGAGTGCACGCTTTTCCACCAGATGCCACGAAAGAACTGCCATGGCTGCCGCTGCGAGGGCTGAGATGGTCACGACCGTCCAGACGCCGGCGTGCGGCAGGTAGTGGAGGGTCGCGAGCTGGATGGGAAATGCGTAGATGTACAGCCCGTAGGAATAGTCGCCCAGCAGGTTGAAGTTCAGGATGCGGCCACGCGGCAGATAAGCGGCGCATAACACTACGTACGGAAGCACGCAGACCAGTGCCAACCGAAACGCCAGCGCGTTCATCGCGGCGGTGGCTAGCGCCGCCAAGCCGAACACGGCGAGGCGCGGCGAGAGCCTGATCTTGTCACGAAGAAGATAGAACGCAACGCCGGAGCCAAACATCATGGCGAGTTTGAAACCGCCCCGACGCGTGAACCAGCAGGTCGCCAGGGCGAACAGCGCTGCATATGCGGCGCCCTTCGCCCACGCTGCCAACTTGCCTCCTGCCTCGTCCAGGATTGCGTTTCTGGCAAGCCAAGCGAAAAGCAGCATCCCGTACAGAGCCACTTCAAGGGGAAGCGACCACAGCGACGCGTTGCCTAGATTCACTCCGGGCAGCGCGTCGATGGGGACTTGCAACGCAATGGTCTTCAGCACATAGTCAAGCGGCTGCTGGCTCGAGTAGTACTTCGAAGCCGGAACCGCGCTCAGCAATGCGCCGAGCACCAGCGCTGCGAAGATCGCCTGGAAAACCAAGCCTGGGAAGATTCTGAACAGGCGGGCTGTCACGAAGTCGATGGCGCTGCGCCGCGCTAGCAGGCTTCGCGTCACGAGGAAGCCGCTGATCACGAAAAACACTTCAACCGCAACGGTTCCCGGCGTCTCCCCCAGCCGGGGCCCCATCGGCTCCCTGTCGGGTCCGAGGACGAGAAAGAATGTGTGACTGATCAGGACGGATAGCGCCGCGCCGAGTCGAAGCAATGTGAGGTTGTTGTCTCGGCCTCTGGATTGCGCTTCCAGGCTTCGCGAATGGTCAGTATCCAATTTGATTCCAGTCCGATCCGCACGCCGACGCCAGAGCCGCAAACGCCAGTCCCAGCCCGAGGACCATCGTTGCGCCGAGGGCCACTTCGCCGTCCAGCGCGGAAATCACCTGCCAAGCGTCCCAAGCATGCACCGGCACGATCGGACTGAAGCAGGTCGCCAACGCCATGACTATTGCGTCGCGCAGGGTCGGCTGGACCGCGTCGCTACCAATGAGCGTGCTCATCACCATCAACGCGCCGAAGCGGGTGGCGAGCAGCACGAACGTCCCCACGCGCTCGAGGCCCGAACACTCAGTGAGTCGAAAATGATCACGCGGACTCGTTTAGCGCATGTCCAGGGTGGTGGCCCAGAGATCCGTGAAGCGCTGTCAGCGTTCAAAGTAGCTAGGGGCCGAAGGCCACGAGCGACAAAGCCGCTTTGGTTTGCTCCGGGATGAAGGAGAGTGACCTCTCCTGCATCTGTGTCACGACCTGCAACACGATCTACCATCAGGCCGACAGCCCTCGTCACGCCCAGAACCGTCAGGCAAACCAACGTGCCCGTCCACAACCGGTTGCCGAGCATCCTCAGCACGAGATCCGCGTGCATTTCCTCTTCCTCCCACATGCCCTTCTTGGGGCGACCGTCTCTGGCGGGATGCCAAGCGGCTTGCTCAATGTGTCTGAATTCTAATGGCCAAAGACATCGGTCGACGCACGCTTTTCGAGAAAGGAGAACGGCATGATCTGCTCGCTCACCGCAGCGCCGCTGAAGTAAGGACGCTGGTCAACGCCGTGACGGATGATGACGAGGTCGAACGGCCCGGTCACGCAGTCGTCAGGGCTGGGCGCGTCGAGGCTGCGTTGAAGGCTCGCCATGTGAGGTCGCGCATAACAGGTCTCTGTGACCTGGGTGATCGGCGGCGAGGTACCTGGCTATACGTACGGACTCAACCGCCTCTTGGCCACACTCGTGGCGCGCCTCGTGGCACGTCGCGGCGAACGACCACTGACGGGCAACGCGAAGAAGCTCGGGGAACCTGAGCCGGAATGCCGGCCCGTCATTGTCACGGGGCTCAAGCTCAAGTCGCTGGCGGCATCTGATCCCCACCGTTGCGATGGGAGGCCCGCCGTTGCAAGAGTCACCTAACACTTGCTTGCCGCAATAAAGCCTTCGCCCGGCGTTCACGACGACGAAGCGCAGAGGCGTCAGGAAAAGCACCGTTCAATCGCGTGATCAGTCGCTCGAATGGATGCCCTGGCACTGCAAAGCGCGCGGACCAGTTCGACAACGCCGAAACCGAGATTCCGATCTCGCGGGCCACGTCTTTGCGGCTGTAGCCTGCATCCGCCAGGAAAATCGCGTGCGCCAGCTTCGCACTAGTCGATTTGCCCAGACCCCTGTGGCCTGGTTGACGCCGAGCAACACAGCCGAACCATCTGTCGGACGCCTTGATTTTATCAGGCCAGTTCGTGGGATCCCACTCGAGTGGGTCAAGCAACTCTCTCAGCGCGCCCCAGAGCTGGGCCCGATTTCGCTTCGCTGCTCCCTTTCCCAGCCCCGGTGCACTCAGGAGATCCAAAAGCACCGCAGGTCGCGGCCAAGGCAGGTCGTCGCCGTCTGCCCGCAAAACCGCTTCACCCAAACGTCCACACGCCGCCAGCCTCGCCACGCTCGCATCCAGCGCTGCCTCGTCGTCGACTGTCCCGATGTCCCAAAGCACCCTCCCGATGACCCGCGGCAATCGGGCTGCGGAGACTGCCATCGGCAACCTCATCCTTCGAGTGGCGGACTCGAACCCGTCGAGCATTCTCTTCGCTCGCCGGTACCGAGCACCACGCGCACGCGAATCCCCTCGTCCAGCAATGGACTGGGTGTGCTCATGACAAAAGCGAATACCAGGAACCGCCCAGCGAAAGCAAAGCTCGCAACGGTGCATTTCCTTGATTCCGCGGCACGCAAGCGCGAAGGCGATCAGGCACCAGGGATCGTACACGTCCCTCACCATGCTCTCTCGGAAAACGGCAAGGTATGAAGCTCTCAGGGTTGAGAACGGCGATTCCCAGCCTGGCTCGACTCGCCGGCGCCCGCGCTTCCACGCTTTGGACAGTTCGGTGACGAGCAGTTTCAGGCGCAACGCCGTGACGTCATCAGTAAGCGCTGCAATCTGGAATCCACCCGTCCACATCTTGCCGACGACCGCTTGGGCGATCTGAGAAGCCGACAGCCCCGCAACCGACGATCCCCTACTGCCAAGTCCGTACCTGTTGAGCAGGTGGCATATCCGTTCCTGGAAGGACAACTGCATTCGCCGACCGTCAGGCAGAAGCACCGGCGCTTTGCGTCTATGAGCGCCTCCTCCTTCCGCCGCACGAACGAGAACGGTTACGCCTTCGCGAAGCAATGCATCGAACGTGCCAACAGCGACCTCCGAGGCGCGCATCCAGCGCGGCAACGCGGTGCCTCCGCCCTTCGTATCTTCCGATGTTGCTCGAGGGCTCACATTCATTCAAGGGCTTGGCCAGCGGCGATTTCACATTTGCTGTCTGCAGCTACTTGCAGCGGCTTGCATGTTAGCGCGGATGATCGCAGTCATGGTTTTGACGAAGGCCCGGCGATGAACCCACTTTTGACGGCGAAGGACGTCTCGGACGCGCTACGCGTGTCTCCACGCAAGTTCGAGCAGATGGTGAAAGACGGCGAGGCGCCGCGGCACATCCTCATCGGACGCCAGCGACGTTGGCAGCTCGAAGACGTCCAAAGCTGGGTCGACTCTCGCTTCGAACCGCAACCTGATCTCAGCATGGAAGGGGGAGACGAATCCGCCTAGGAGGGCGGGAGCGCCTGAAGGCGCACCTCATCTCGCGCCGAACTGCAACACGCAGCACGGCGCAGGTATCAGCACGGCAGGACGTGCAACCGGAAAAGAGAAGGGCCCGACTCGACGGCAATCGAGGCAGGCCCTGGGATCAGCTTCAGTGTGGAACTGATGGCTGCATTCTACTCGCCCCTCCCACCCGAACACAAGCGGGTAGCGTTGCGGCGTGACTTCTTTCCCGATCTCCCGCAACCCTCGTGGAGGACGGCGGGATCGCCTGCCCTTACAGCAAAGCGACGGCCCCACGTCGAGGGCCTCCGAAGGAAGATATGCACCAACAAGATTCGAGCGTCTGCAACTCGGATGTGTTTCCCCGCACCGGCGCGGCCAGCTATCGCCCCGGAATTCTCACTGCCATCGCGAAGGCGATCGGTTCCATGGACTTGCCCCTGCGAGGGCGCGTCTTCATCAGGCAAGCCCTTGAGGCCCCCTCCCGTGCGACGGGCCCGGGTCGGAAGAACCTCACCGGGCGCTTTCCCAGCAAGCACATGGGCGTCACCATTCAGTTCGAGAGTGGCACGCTCGAGTTGGCCGCAGTGCATGACCTCGAGCACGCCTGCAACAGCGCAGCATCCGGAGTCGTCGCCTACTGTGACCAACCGCCGAAGATCCAACTCACCTACAAGTCCGACGGATCTACCAAGAGCTACCAAGTCACTCCGGACTTCCTCGTTATCTACAAGGATCGCACCGTCCTCGTGGAATGCAAGCCTGCAAAGGTCATGCGCGAGCGAGCTCAGCGCGATCCGGCGCTGTTCGTTCAGGACAACCGCGGGCAATGGGTTTGCCCTCCGGCCCAGGCCGCCGCTGCTGAGTTGGGGTTCGAGCATGAGGTCTGGTCGGAGGCGCACTTCCCACCTGTCAGGATGAGCAATATCCGGCTGCTCGCGGACTACTTCGGTGGCGCGGAGCAAGACGCCGCCACCCTGCGCACCCAAGAATCGTTGGTCGAACTGGTCGGGAACAGCCACGCGATCACAATCACCGACCTTCTCACCAAGGGCCGCTTCGACATCGATCACGTCTATCGCGCCATCGCCCGCCAGGACGTGGCGTTCGACATCGATCGCCATTGCCTCGACACTCCGAGCAAGGCCTACCTCTTCCGGGATGCAGAGACCGCCGAGGCCTTCAGGCTCAGCGACGAGTGCATCACGCGCGCTGCGAACTGGCGCGGCCCGACTTCGCTCGAGCTGACGGCAGGCAGCACCGTTCTCTGGGATGGCGTCCCCCGAGAGGTGCTGCACGCCGGCGAGACCAGCATCCATTTCAAGTCGGACAATGGCGACGTCCAGGCAATGGACCGGCGCGTCATTCTTCAACTGCTCGACAACGGCACGCTCAAGCCATACCAGGAACAAACCTCGGCGAGTGCCGCGCGCTTGCGCGAGGCCTACGAGTTCTTGTCCAAGTGTCGCCCCGAAGACCTCAAGGTAGCCAACCTGCGGCTTGACCGCATTGCGGCAGTCGTGGCCGGCGTGGCACCGTCGCCGCAGAGCCGCACCCTGCGGCGCTACGTCGCCTTATATAGGCAGGCCGAACAAGCCTACGGCAATGGCTTCCTCGGACTGGTGCCGCGGTTCTGGGCCTGCGGCAACCGGAAGGCTCGGATGCAGACAGACGCTCTTGAGCTTGCGTTGGCCATCATCCACGACAAGTATCTTGACCAGCGCAACGTCCGCATCAAGCGCGTCCACGAAGAAATCAAATTATCGTGCGAAGAACGGGGCCTCTCGATACCCAGCTACTCGTGGGTATGCGGGTATATCAAAAATCTGTCCAAGCACACCGTGACTCAAGCTCGCGCTGGCGACAAGGCCGCCTACGGTCAGGCGCCTCGCGACAGCGAGGATCCCGCCACCGCGACGACCCACGAGCCCGATCGCCCGTTTGCGCGGGCGCACATCGATCACACGCAGGCCGACGTAGAAGCGATCTTCGAGGACACCGCAGAGAACCTCGGGCGTCCGTGGGTGACCGTGATGATCGATCATGCCTCGCGCAAGATCCTGGGCTTCAACCTCACCTACGATCCCCCTTCATATCGATCGGTACTGATGACCTTGCGCGACTGCGTGCGGCGCTATGGGCGGCTCCCGAGCGAGATCGTCGTCGATGGCGGCAAGGAATTCCGTTCCGTCTGGTTCGAGGTCGCCTGCGCGCTATTCAAGGTCGCGATCATCCGGCGGCCGGCGCGCCAGGGCCGGTACGGTGCCCAGATCGAGCGCTTCTTCGGGACGCAAAACTCCATGCTGCTCCACGCTCTGCGCGGGAACACCCAGTTGCGCAAGAACGTACGGCAGATGACGCCCGCAGTCGATCCATCCAAATCCGCTGTCTGGACGCTGGCAACCCTCCACGAGCACTGCGAGGAGTTCCTCTTCAACGTCTACGAGCAGATTGTCCACACCGGAATCATGATGACGCCACGAAACGCCTTCCAGATCGGCCTGCGCAAACATGGGACACGAAACGAGCGGGCCCTCGCTTACGACCGCGACTTCCTGATCATGACCTGCCCATCGACGAAGAAGGGCACGGCCAAGGTGCAACCTGACGGAGTCAAGATCAACCACTTCTACTACAACCGGCCCGGGCTGAGCAGGTTGGCGGGACAGAGCGTCCCCGTGCGCTATGAGCCCTACGACATCTCGATCGCCTATGTCATGGTCGACGCAGAGTGGAAACGAGTGACCTCGCGCTTCGACCGCCAGCTTCGCGGACTCGGCGAGCGGGAACTGGAACTCGTCACAGAAGAATACAAGGCTCGATACGGCGAGGCGGCCAAAGCTCGCCTGAATGACACCCGGTTGGCGAAGTTCCTCCGTGAAGTCGAAGCCAAGGAACTGCTGTTGGTCGAGCGGCGCCGCGCACTCGAACTGCAGCGACTGCTGGGCTACTCCGCCGAACACCAACAAGGCGAAGCGGCGCAGAAGCCGGTCGTCCAGCCCGACGACGAAACGGGGCCGCCCGAATTTGCCGCCGAATCTGGCAATGCCGCCGCCGGCGATCAAACGCCCGAAGTGGAACTCATGGACATGGATATCTACTGATGAATCGCGAAGCACCCCTCAGAGACAATGCGCTGGAGAACCTCACCGTCAAGCACCCGAAACAGCAGGATGCGAAGGAGCGGATCGAATTCTTCGCCAACCATGCGAGTAGCGTGTCGCTCATCGTGCTGGCCGGACCGTCCGGCGTAGGAAAGTCGAATCTGCTTGAGAGATTCATCGAGTCCTTCAACCAACAGCACGCGACGACCATCGCAGCGAACCCTTCCGCCGTGCCTATCGTGTATACGCAGGCGGTCGCCAACGGCCATAAATCCTTCGACTTCCGGCGCCTCCATACGGATGCGCTGAAAGCGCTGCACGATCCGTTCGCACGCTACAGGTCTCACCGGCGAACCAACAACGCTCCGCGGGTCCGTCTCGATGGCGAATCCAAGACAGCGGCGCGCCTTCGCGAAGACCTTGAGGACGAGATGATGGCGCGACAGACGCTCGTGTGGGTCATCGACGAGGCGCACCATGTCGTGCGAGGAGGAAAGAGCGGCAAGCCCGGGGATCAATTCGACATTCTGAAGTCGTTCGCGCAAATCACGGGGGTCAAAGTGGTGCTGGCCGGCACCTACGATCTCCCCCAGTTTCTGGCGTCGTCTGGCCAGTTGTCCCGACGGAGCGCGACCGTACAGTTAGACCGTTACCACTGGCATGACCAGAAGGAGCGCAACATCTTCGCCAGTGTGGTTGCCAAGATACTCCAACAACTGCCGCTTGAGGACGTGCCTAAAGTGGTCGGAAACACCGAATATTTCTACGTCCACAGTTGCGGTTGCGTAGGCATCTGCAAGGACTGGATCATGCGGGCGTTCGCGATCGCCATGCGGGAGGGCTCGAAGACACTGACGCTGGCTCATCTGGAGCAGGCTCGCCTCAACAACGAACAGCTCGAGACGATCAGCGCGGACATCGAGAAGGGGGAATACTTCATGAGACGGGCCAACAGCCCGCACTTGGACAGCGACATCGTGTCCCGCATCCTCGGAACGGCTCCCGCGATCTCGAAGCCCCCTGCCGCGCCAAGTCCCGCTGCGAAACCCAAGCGTCTGCCGGGAAATCGCGCCCCGGCGCGCGACTGCGTGGCAGGAGTCGCGGCATGATCGACGTCGAGATCTTGTCGCCGGCGGTCACGACCCGCGAGGTGCTGTCACTCCGGTCGCTTGCACCGCTGGGATTGGGCACAGGTCAGGTGGAATCGCTGAGCAGTTACGTGTTCCGCCTGGCCGCACTCCACCGCGTGCCCAGCCGTCAGCTGGCCCAGTACGTGCAACGCGCTGCCGCCACGACGTGCGGCACGCCTTCGACTCTCCCAACGCGGTTGGACATGCCGAGCTCGGATGCCCATGCCTTCGCCCGCTGTCTCGCCCAAATGACTCGGCAACCTGAAGTCGAGTTCCTCGGGCTTGGCTGGTTGCACGACCGGTGGGCTCCAAGTCGTCCCCTCGCAGCCGTCAATCGTTGGTGCGCCTGCTGCTTCGCAACCATGGAGACTCCTTACTGGCCACTGGCGTGGTCGCTGGCCGGCAGCACGACCTGTCCTGAACACCGCCGCCCATTGGAGGACAAATGCGCGCATTGCGAGAAGCCTCGCGGGGAGTGGCCCTCGCTCCGGCCGAACTCCGATTGCTGCGGGCACTGTGCGAATTCACTTCAACGTCAACCCATTGAGATCGACCCGCTGGAAGCCAGAAGGATCGCCCGGCTGGACATGTCGGCTTTGACCCAAGAGTTGCTGGGCGACATGCAGTCTCCGGCTCGAGTGCGGTTCACTCGACCCGACACCGAACGATTGCTAGGCGAGTCCATTCGACGTACACGGCGAGGGACGATCGCCGCAGTCGCCAACACCGCTGGCTTCAGTGAGACAGCGCTGCAACACGTCGCGTCCGGGCGAAACACCGCATCGCCCGACATGATTCTGCGGCTTTGTGTGATCGCCAGCGTCCCGCCCGGCGCCGTTTTCGGGATGCGGAAATGGACTGCCGAGGGGTCTGTCGTGAACTACGTCAGTACGAGCTTCCTCCCGCAAAAGTACCGCCGTCCAACGCACGACTGGGACTCCATACGTGCGGCCATGTCTCGCGCGATGTCACTGCTTGAGGACACACCCAGTGTTCGAGAGTTCGCCCTCCGACAAGGCGTGACGCCACAGTCTCTCCGACAGATGTTCCCAGCGATGAGCAAGAGCTTGGAAACATTGGCCAAACGTAGGCAGCGGGGGGAACTCGCCGCGCTCACGTAGCGGCCGTATTCCATCGCTTGAACCATCAGGAAGCCCGCCCCGAGCGGGCTTTCGGCCATCTAACGAGCCCATGCAACCAGGCTACGGCGCATTCACACCGGGAAAGTGAGGCACAGGTTGGCCGCGAGTTATTCGCGTTAAAGCTGGCCAAACGGCCAAACCTCAAGGCAAGTCACAGAAGGTTTCGCTTCCGCGCCCGGCGGCCCGATGCTACATTTCGATGATTGGTAATTTGGTTACATCAATCGGAACATCCACGATGCCGCGCACCAACTC
>FSWG01000162.1_pt1 | contig 22537 bp, 20 predicted proteins | sample 1637941 | NCBI WGS metagenome assembly FSWG01 (sample SAMEA3914789, study PRJEB12502) | metagenome | biome: forest; material: soil | place: Canada | collected 2011-07-03 | depth 0.3 m | reverse complement strand
GGCCTCCACGGACAGCCAGCCGTGGCTGATCCTGGGAGCCATCCTTGCGGTCTACGTGGTGCTGGGCATCTTGTACGAGAGCTACATCCATCCGTTGACGATCCTGAGCACGCTCCCGTCCGCGGGGCTGGGAGCCTTGCTTGCGCTCTGGCTGTTCCACTACGAACTCAACGTGATCTCGATGATTGGCATCATCCTGCTGATCGGCATCGTGAAGAAGAACGCCATCATGATGGTGGACGTCGCACTCGAACTCGAACGAACGGTCGACCAGGATCCACGGGAAGCGATTCACCACGCGTGCAAGCTGCGCTTTCGGCCCATCATGATGACCACGGGCGCGGCCTTGTTCGGAGCCTTGCCTCTCGCGCTCGGACACGGTGCCGGCTCCGAACTCCGCGCCCCGGTGGGCGTCGCATTGGTCGGTGGGCTGCTGGTGTCCCAGGTGCTCACCTTGTTCACGACGCCGGTGATCTACCTCTATCTGGATCGGGTGGCATTGGCGCTCAAGCGGCGAGTCGCCGCGACATGACGTATCTCCACTGAGTGTCGTACCTGAAAACATGCCGATGGGTCGAAGCAGATCTTTTAGTTTACATAACGAACATTATACTCAGTTAATCGCCTGGCTCCGTCGTCGAACTCGGCGCATGGCGCTAGATTGGAGGCGCTGAGGCAGCGCAACCCGTCGGCATGATCGTGTTCGCTCTTGGACCGGACCGTCATCCGCATTTCATGCTGCACGGTGAAATGCGTGCCCTGTCGCCGCGCTCGGGGCAACGGCTCGGGCGAGGCACCGTCACACGGCAAATTCGTACGTCGCGGACGCTATCGTTCCACGCCAGTAGGGCTTGCGTCCCTGCGCAGTCAGCCAGGCCGCTTCGCCCGTCGAAGGGACGCGCATGCCCTCACGTTCCGTGTAGTTCGAGCAGCGCGAATCCCAGGGAGTCTGGACGATGTCCTTGCCGACCGTGGCCCCCCGTGCATCGAAACGGGCCGACGCGATCAGGCCGGCCTTGTCGAAGTGGATCAGCATGGTCACCCGCTGCGCGCCGTCGACCAGGGTGGCCCTTGCCGAGCGCTTGTCCACCGCCTCCCATTGCACCCCCTGGCTGGGCAGCAACGCGGTCGGGTACCAGGCGGCTTCGGCGAAGTACCGCATCAGTTCGCCGCGTGCGATCTCGCCCTCGCCGTGCAGATCGGCTATCGCATGCAGGCCCATCACCGACGGCTTCAGGATCCCCACGCCGGCGACGTAGGCGTCGTGGACGAGCACCGCCAGGCCCGGGAAGATCGTGACGCGAGCGTCCCAGACGAAACCCGGCCGCCGCGTCACGCCCCGCTGGCGTGAACTGAATGGCTTCCACTGCTCGCTGGTCTGGCTGATGTTGAAGCTGCCCGTGTGTTCGACCGTCACTGCCGTGATGATGGGCTGGCCGTCCCTGAGCACGGCGCGGAAGTACCGCTGTACCGGCGCAGGCAGGCCTTCGAGCTCACGAGCGTCGTACCGAGAAACGGTTGCCGGTTGGCGCGCCGCCTCGAGTTGACCCAGCAAGTCTCGCGTCGATGCCGCCCATCGGGAAGCTCCATGGGCGGCGAGCCCGAATGCGGCTGCCAGGGACAAGCCGACGGCAAGTGCCGTCCAGAGGATCCAGGTCATGGTTGGCCTTTCATTCCCGCGGCCTCTCGGCTCACACGAGGACAGCATCCACGGGCCGCCGCATGGACAGCGGCATCGCAGGCCCACGGCCGAAGCGCACGACGAGATCCGGGCGCTGATTGCCGAGTCCGAGCGCCGCAGCGAACTGCGGTCGGAGCGCACCGACCTCGACGGGCTGGTTGAGGAATGCGCTGCGAATGCCCAGTGCCGTGGCATGCAGGGCGAATCGCTCGTAGCAACGCCCCGCTTCGACCCAGTGCGCCTTGTCACTGACGTCGGAGACGAACACGGCAATGCCTGCCGAGTTGCGGACTTGCCTCGCGTAGCGCTCGTTCTCCGACTTCGGCGTGAAGAACATCCCCATCATTCGACTGCCCAGCCAGCGGGGCATGGCTGGGTTGCCCGACGCTCCTGCGAACAACCCGTCGCCAGTGTCGAGCGCTTCGTCGGCGCCGAAGCGAATCCAGCCCTTCAGCTCCTCGACAAACGCGGGATCGTTCATCTGCCGGGTGTTTCCGGCCACGACGTATTCCAGCACCTTCTCCATGGCGGATGTCGTGGTCAGCAACACGATGCGAACCCCGTGGCCAGTGCCCGCCTGTTCGAGCAGGCGAAGTTCGTTGTTCGAAATCGGCCTGCCGTCGTAGTCGCCGCGTGTGCACTGCCGTTCGGCAATGGCCTGGAACAGGGGCGAGGAGAACGCCAGCGTGGGCTCCAGGCTCACTGCAATCGGGCTCATCACGTCCGTCGGATCGAATCGGGCGTCGGCATGGAGCCCGTTGGCGCGCGCGGCCTGCACCATGTTCTCGGTGGCGCAACCCAGCGAAACGTGAACGTGGTGATCGTCCGGGTCGACGACCGGGCAACGGCGAGACGGGTCGGGGCCGATCATGATCGCGCGTGCTTGAACCCGGAACCGCCAGCACTGGGTGTTGTGGCTCGATGGCGCGAGCGTGGCGCAGCGCACCAGTTCGCGCATCAGCGAAGCGCCACTGCCGCCGTCAATGGGGCGGGGTCGCCGAAGGGCTCGCGCCGCCTCTTGCTCGTTCCGGCCCGATGAACAGGCGACCATGGAGGCCACCATGGCGCTGGATGCGGCTGCGCCGAGAACGATGCGTCTGCGCGTCTGCATGATGGGGCCCGTCTATTGCGTGGAAGGCGCCGTGTTTCCCGGCGACCCGGCCGGCCGAGCCTCAGGCCAGAACCTGGGCTGGCTATACCTACATCGCAGATTGCTCGTCCAGGCTGCGTTTGCGCAGGATTTCCTGGACATTGCGTATCGCGAAGATGTCGAGAAAGCGCGAGATGCGCGCGGCCAGGGCGAGCTCGGCTCGCTCATGTTCGTAGAGTATCGCGACCTCATCAATTGGCAGCCGGGATTCCGCGGCCAGGAAGTCGACGATTCGCTTCTGGTCGGGCTCCTTGTCTTGCCGATGGCCGCCACCGCCAACAGCGTCGGCACGTGCAGGAGGCGGATCCTGCCTCCGGTGAGCTTCGCGATGGCGATGGCCTCGGACAGCCCCTGGGCGGAGGTGCTGCTGCCGTCGACGGGAACGAGGATGCGTTGGTACATGGGGACGCCGGACGGGGAGTTGATCGTCGGGACAGTGTCGACGTGGTCGCGGTCGCCCCTCTTGAGGCGCCTCAAGGTTCGGCGCGGCAGCGTCCCTGTCCCGACGAGGCAGCGCCGCTCCCTTGGCCGAACTGCCGCCCCTTGCGGCGACATGCCACCGAATGCGCCGACCGCGGACTTCCTTGCGCGCCGTCGGCACTGGCTTGATGCGTCGCAACTGGCCCCGGACGGCGCCTCCTAGGATGGTTCCATGCGCGATCTTGCGCGGTCGGAAGGATTCATCATGAAGACAGACTCGCTGCTCAAGCAGGATATCGTCGCGGAGCTCGACTGGGATCCCGCCATCGATGCCGCCCATGTCGGGGTGGCGGTCACGGACGGGGTCGTGACCCTGACAGGCCACGTGAGGAGCTTTTCGCAGAAGTGGGCAATCCAGAAGGCCATGCGCCGTGTCTCCGGCGTCAAGGCCATCGCGCTCGACGTCGAGGTGTGCATCGCCCCGATCCACCAGCGCGACGACACGGACATCGCGGCCTCGGCAATGACCGCTCTGAAGTGGCACACGGAACTGCCGCCCGACGCGATCAGCGTCACGGTCGAGAAGGGCTGGATCACGCTCCAGGGCGAGGTGGAGTGGGACTACCAGCGCAGGACCGCGGAACGCATCGTGCGCGGCCTGCAGGGCGTCGTCGGGCTGTGCAACGACATCGCGCTTCGGAAGAAAGGCGTCGCCGCCGATGTCGCCGAGCGCATCCGTCAGGCGCTGGCGCGTCGTGTGGAGCGCGAGTCGCGCGGCGTCACGGTGCAGGTCAACCACGACGTCGTGACGCTGCGCGGCAACGTGCACACCTGGCAGGAGCGGGACGCGGTTCGAGGCGCGGCAGCGTCCGCCTCAGGCGTGACCGAGATCGTCGACGAATTGACGATCGACTGACCGGACACCCTTGCGCTTGAGACAACGCAAAGACCTCGGACCACGTGCCCTCCAGCCAGGCGTTCGCGATCACCGCCGGGCCGCCGTGGCCGGGACCGCAGACGTAGATCATGTCCACGTCGCGTTGGCGGATGACGCGGTTGAGGTGCGTATAGATGAAGTTCTGGCCGGGCGTCGTTCCCCAATGCCCGAGGATCATGTGCTTGATGTCCGTTGGCAGCAGCGGGCGCCGAAGGTGCGGGTTGTCGCGCAGGTACATCTGCCCGACGGCGAGGTAGTTGGCGGCGCGCCAGTAGGCGTCGAGATCGCGCAGTTCCTCGCCGGTCAGTGTCGCGTGCTGCAGGGCCATCATCGTCTCCGGGTTGCGGCGGGGCTGTCTCACGCGATCGCGACAGGCTCGTCGACGTCGCCCGCGGTCTTCACGAGCAGACCGGGAACAGGACAGCGGCGCAGGATGGCCTCGGCAACGCTGCCCAGCAGCAGGCGATCGATCCCGTGCCGGCCGTGCGTGCCCACCACCACGAGGTCTGCCGGCCATTGCGCGGCCCGCGTACCGACGATCTGCGGGATGCCCCCGGCGCCCTCTTCCACCAGTTCGACTGCCGCCTCGACCCCGTTCGGCGAGCGGGCCAGGGCGGTCGCCTCGTCCAGGGCCCGATCGCACTGGCGGCTGCCATCCATGGGCACCAGGATGCGGCGGTAGGGGGTAATCTGACTTTCGGTGCGTCTTGGTAAAATTGCTGCTAAATCATAGGCTTAGCGCTCACTTTAGCGCTGCTGCGCTTCCGGGTAGCGAAGTCTTCGAGCATGCTGCCCGCCGCGAGCGCGGCGACTAGCCATCTTGGGGCGACGTCCGACGCCGCTCCACTCTTGACCCTCCGCGCCGCGATAGACGACGCCAGCTTCCGCTACTTGCATCAATGGTTGTCGGCTACGCGCCGTCTTCGGCACATGGTGATGCGCCTTCTTGACCAGGAAGTCGTCCAGCTCTGCACCTAGCCCGATTGCGGCGTTCAGCCATTTAGGGCGCCGGCCGATACCCGACCACGCACGTCCAGGGCCATCCGCGTACTTGGCATTTGCTGGGATCTCTTCACCCCGTCCATCAGGAGCGACATCGAAGGACGGCCAGCCGTCGGGAAAGATGTCCTTGGGACAGAGTTCCAGCTCCACCACTCGCGCCCGGATCTGCTCGATCAATTCCTCTTCTGCAGACGCCTGGGCCTTCAACGCAGTTGTGCGCCGCTTCAGTTGGACCAGGGTGTGCGGCATGACGCGAGACTAGCTTTCCAGGTGCGCGAAACAGGGTCTTTATGCTGGCGACACGAGTTCGCAAATGTCAACGCCGAGTGCCTGCGCAATGCGCTCAACGTTGTTTCGAACGTGTCGTTCGTCGGTATCCAAGTCGGCCATTCGCGAGGCCACCGTATGATACGGCCAGTGTGCTGTCAGGCTGCTGAAGTACCGAGCAATTCAACCCCACATCAACATAACGTGCTGCTGTGGCAGCTCGATCATTGGTGTGTCGACTCACGCGCTGAGCGTTGATCGGCGGCCCAGCCCCCTGACTGCCGGCGGAATGCCCGATGAATTGCTCGCGTGCGCTGACGCTGGGATGGACGAGGTGCTTCTCAAACCCTTCCACCTGGCTGATCTGGCCAGGGCGGTTTCGAACGGGCGGCAGAAAAGCAGTTGGCCTCCGATGAGCGACCGTCGCCGGCCAAGGAGCCGGCGTCCGCTAGCGGCGACCGGGTACCCCCCAAAATGGGGAGGAAGCTGCCTCTCTGCTCGTTGACAATCGGCGCGAGGTTTCCGCGAGAGAAGCCCGTAGTCGGAATCGAGGAAGTGGTCGCGCCATTCCGGCGCGATACCAGGGGAGTACCCAAATGTCGAGAGCAGCCTTGCTCGCGTGCGATTTAGCTCGCGCCAGTGAGCGTACCGTCGCGGCCAACTTCATCCCATCCTGCGCGCGCGATGGGCTGGCCAGGGTGCGAGTCCCACCAAGCTGAAGCAGCGGAGCTCTGACGGAGCTTCTGCTTGTCGAACCTACTAAGCGGTGTCGCATACGCGAGCAGCTGCGCGTGGCTTCGCACCCCAACGAAATCTTCGGACTGCTGGCAATGCCTTCTTTGCCACTCTACGTCTGCGTGTCTACGAATCAAGAACACCACCATGAAATTCACGAGAACGTTTGCATGCGTCGCAAATTGCACGCTGGGCTTCCTGATTCTCCTCGGAGCTCCCGGAGCATTCGCTCAGGAAGTCATCCCCGACTTCTACAAGGAGCCCGGCCTATCGACCAGTCGCGACCTGACCGATCAGCACGAGGCTGAGCACATCGACCCCTTCACTGGCTCCCTGCAACTCCACTACAACGACATTCATGTGCCGGGAAATGGTGGATTTAGCTTGGACGTGGTCCGTTCCTACAACAACGCAACGATCATCGAGACCAATCCCGATGCATACGTTGGGCAAGCTGGCGTGGGCTGGACGGTCCACTTCGGACGAGTGCTCAGCAAGTTCGCCCCGCTTCCATGCACGCCGACGGCATTCGGGCCCACGGTTGCAAACAACCCGGTGATCGAGCTGCCAGACGGTAGTCGACAAGTATTGAACTACGTCGGCTCGCCAACGATGATGACCACACAGCTATGGAAGGCTGAATGCGCAGCCAACGGTGTCGGATTGGTCGTCTATTCACCGGACGGAATCCGCTACGACATGACCCAGCAGGTCAACGTCAGTGTTGGTACAGGCAGTCAGATAGCGTGGTACACGACGAAGATCACCGATCGCAACGGCAACTACGCGACGATCAACTACGCAAGCTCGGTAAGTGCACAGATCAGTACCGTTACGACAAGCGACGGACGCGGGCTGACCTTCAGCTATACCAATGGCCTCATCCATACAATCGCCACGACCGGCGTGGGTGGCTCGACCTTCACTTACAACTACACGGCGATAGCGGGTTCGACCTCCTCGTACCAACTAACGTCGGTGGTGCGCCCGGATGGGACGTCTTGGACTTATACCTACAACGCCAGTCTCGGCGCGACAGCTGGCAGCTACGCGATCAAACAGCTGAAGTTCCCCGAAGGGGGAACGCTCAGTTACGTCTACGGCTACGTCTACTTCGACACGTCCTCAAATCCAGCCAGCCGCTCCACGGTCGTGAAGACGAAGACGAGCAGCGATGGTGGTACCTGGTCCCTCACCTACACGCCTGGCCTGTTCAACGTCTATGACACGACGGTCGTAACGGGGCCGGAGGGCACGGTCACATATAAGCATATTGGCCCCAACTACGCGCAGCTTGGCTCGGTGTGGCAGGTCGGCCTGCTGGTCAGTAAGACGCTGGGTTCCATTCAGACCGAGACCTATGCGTGGGACAAGATCAAGATCTCCACGCAGACAAACATGCGTCCCGGCGCCTTCAGTGTCCGAACGGATCCTAACGAAGTGGACATGCCGTTCTTGACCAGCAAAATGATCGTCAGAGATGGCGCAACCTATTCTCTTGTCGTGAACAGCCACAACACGAACGGAAAGCCTACCCAGACGACTGAAGCCGGACCCGGAGGCGGCTCACGAGTGACGACGTTAGGCTACTACGGTAACACTGCGCTCTGGATCGTTGACGAGCCCGCTTCGCAGGTCGTTACGGGCGGAAGCTCCGTCTCCAAATCGTTTGATTCTGTCGGGAACGTCTCAGCTGTCAACAAGGATGGAGTGCAAACTTCCTACCTTCGCTTCCCGACCGGGGACATTCAGCAGGTGACTTTCCCGCGCTCGCTCGTTCATACCTATTCAAACTACAAGCGTGGACAAGCTCAGACCGAGTCCCAACCAGAGGGCATCAACCTGACGCGCGTGATCGATGACGTCGGAAACATGACGTCATACACGAACGGTGAATTACGCACAACGACGTACGCCTACGACGGTTTGAATCGGGTGAAGTCGATCACCTATCCAACAGGCAACCTCGTCGCGATCACCTATACCGCTACCTCGAAGAGTGCGGCTCGCGGATCCCTCACCGAAGCGACTGCCTATGATGGTTTCGGCCGCTCGACGTCGATCACCTTGGGCGGCGTCGCCACGACCTACACGTACGACGCGGCTGGCCGCCTGACATTCGCCTCGAATCCAGGAGATTCCGTCGGGACTACCTACGGAAGTTTCGATGTCCTCGGGCGGTATCACTCGGTGAAAAATGCCGATGCCAGCACACGAACGATCAACTACGGCTCTGGCACCAAAACCGTCGTCAATGAGCGCGCCAAATCCACAACCGAATCATTTCTCGCGTATGGCGACCCGGACGAATCTTACGTCGTGTCTGTGACGGCCGCCGAAGCCGCGGCCAACGTGACAATCGGGCGCGACGCTTGGAATCGCGTGCACACAGTCACGCAAGCTGGCCTGACTCGCACCTACAACTTCAACTCTTTCGGATACCTAATTTCCGTATCGAATCCGGAAAGCGGTACGGTTACCTTTGGTCGTGACGCTGCAGGAAACATGACCGGCCGCTCAGACGGGGGCCTTAATGGTGGCTCTTACACCTACGACAACCAAAATCGACTCTCCGTGGAGAGCCATACTGGCTTCACGCCCATTCGGTCGGTAACGAGAACTTACTCTAGAACCAACAAGGTCAAGTCAATCCAGGCTGATGGGCCTTGGGTATCCACCCTTACGTATGGCTACGATGCGAACGACAACTTGTTGACGAAATCAGTTGCGACGGGATCGCAGACCTTCACCACGACGATTGGATATAACGCCAATGACCAAGTCGCCTCGTTGACCTATCCGTACTCCAGCGTGGTTGTTAACTACACGCCGGACACGCTGGGGCGACCTACTGCCGTATCCGGCTTCGTCAATACCGTTGCTTACTGGCCGTCCGGACAGATCAAGACGATCACGTACGCTAATCAGACGACTAGCAGCTATGGCCAAAACAACCGGCTGTGGCCCAGTAGCTTCGCGACGACGAAGGGAACAACGTCGTACTCGAATTCCGCTTATGCCTACGATGGCGTCGGCAATCTGACATCTATTTCCGACTCGGTTGACTCGAGCTACAGCCGGACGCTTGGTTACGATGGGATCGATCGACTCACGAGTGCGACCGGGCCTTGGGGCGCAGGCACCATCACCTATGACGGTGCGAACAACGTCAAGTCTCAGACGCTTGGAAGCTATAACCTCAGTTACACCTACAACTCCAACAATCTACTGACGGCGATTTCGGGGACGCGCGCGTCGACGTTTGGCTATGACACCCGGGGCGACGTCACAAGCGCGTACGGGAACACGTACTCGTATGACTACGTGCCCAATCTTTCCTACGTGAATCTCGGCAACGCTGCCACTGAGATCGATTACGGCTATGACGGAGACAACAAGCGCTTAATCGTTGTCAAAGGAGGCGTCACGACTTATGAGGTCTATGGCCCGCACGATTCGTTGCTGCTGGAGTACACCCCAGCCACTGGCATCTCGACCGAGTACTTTTACTTGGGGAACAAGCGGGTCGCACAACGAGTCAACACTGGGCCAGTCGCAACGCAGACTTACGTTGGTGCTAGCTCCAAGGGGACGGTCAACAACAGCGTCTCCGTCAGTGCAGCAGTCTTGGGATCGACGGTGCCGCCAACCGGGACTGTGAAATTCTTCGAGGGAACGACGCTATTGGGCTCGGCGCAAGTCGACGCCACGTCGGGCTTTGCAACGACCTACGTCAAGTTTGCATCCACTGGCACCCACACCGTCAGCGCCACATACGTTGGCGACTCGCAAAACAAGACCAGTAACTCGACCGTTGGTGCGTCCGTCTCTGTCGTGACTGATACGGTTATTGACGTGAGACCGAACCCCATCATGCCGCATTATTTGTTCCTCGTATCGACAAGCGTCGGTCCGAATGCGCCTACGGGAACGGTATCGTTCGTAAACAGCAGCGGGGCCGCGATGGATCCGGCAACATTTATTGGTAGTACTGGCATTGCCACATCTGCAGGCTTCGCCAGCGGGGGCGACTCAATTACCGCGACATACTCGGGCGACGCGAACAATCCGCCGGTGACCTCGCTCCCACAGGGGCTAACGATCACGTTCGATTCCTACGCGATCAACTTGACACTCATTCCTTCGAAAAGCACGGTTGCAATTAACGAAATGTTTCGAGTGGCTGCATTTGTTAAGCCTGCGATCGTACCGCCGGTTGGTTTCGTGCCACCGCCGCTTCCGAAGAATTATGGATACGTCTGCGCCTTTGAAAACGGGACAGTTTTGGGTTGTGGGGCCTACGACCAGAACTTGGGCATGAGTACGATTAATCTGAGTCTTACGAGTGCAGGCACCCATACGCTGACGTTCAAGTCAAATGGCGGCGCGAATTACAATGCCACCACGTTTAACCAAAATATTGTCGTGACGCCTTGATTACGGCTCGGCCGCTGGACAGCCCCTTGAATAGGAGATGATCATGTTCAAAATCATTCGCAGCTTCGTGGTAACGCTAGCGATGGGTGCGCTATCACTAGGCAACGCGATGGCGACCTCAACCGTCACGTACTTTCACAATGACATCTCAGGCACACCGCAGATCGAAACGAATGCGGCAGGTGCCGTAGTCTGGAAGGAAAGTTACCAGCCTTATGGCGGACGGACGGTCAACGCCCCTGCTTCGAGCGACAACAAACTCTGGTTCGGTGGCAAGCCGTATGACCCGACCTCTGGACTGAGCTATTCCGGAGCGCGCTACTACGACCCGGTGACGGGTCGCTTTGCGGGCATGGATCCGGAGCCCGTCGACGCGACGGATGTTCATAGCTTCAACCGCTATGCGTTCGCTAACAACAACCCTTACAAGTACGTTGATCCGGACGGGCACAGCCCGATCGACGTCGCGTTCCTGGCGTGGGACCTCGGCAAGCTCGGTATTGCGATCTACAAGGGCGAAGGAGTCGGGTCAGCGGCAATCGATGTGGCCATGAGTGCCGTGGGCGTCATCAGCCCGATACCGGGGGTCGGCCAAGCCATGAAGGCGGCTCGCGTCGTTGAGCATGGATTCGAGGTTGCACGTGGTGCGGAGCACTTGACAGAAGCTGCGGCCAAGGTTGCCCGGGCTTGCGGCTGCTTCGTGGCTGGTACGCCAGTGGCGGTTGATGGTGGCACGTTTCCCATCGAGCAGATCGGCGTGGGCACGATGGTGCTGTCGCTCGACGAAGCCACGGGTAAAGCAGCGCCCAAGCCTGTGACGCACGTCTTCTACTATGAAGGTCGCCAGGTCTTCGACCTTGTCCTGCTGGATGACAAGGGCCATGTGACCCAACTTGAGGTGACCGACGACCATCCCTTCAACGTTGTTGGGCAAGGCTGGGTGAAGTCCATCGACCTGCGAAAGGGGATGCAGGTTGACACGCTAGAACACCGTGCGCTAAAGGTCGTGCACCTTGAAGACCTTGGGCACACGGAACCAACGTACAACCTGGAGGTTGCGGACAATCACACGTTCTTTGCCGGCGAAGCTCATGTGCTCGTGCATAACTCGGCCTGCGGTTTGGCGGAGAGTGCCGCGGCGAAGCTGCGAAACGGACATTTGGCTGGTGATGTTCACCCGACTACTGGCGTTCCGTTTGATCAAGCAGGACACGCAGATTTTTCGAAATATGCCGTCGATACCGTCAAGATCAAGCAGACTGGAACGCGCGCAGGCGATTTCCGAGAGGCCAATAGACTCGCTGGCCGAAAGAAGACGCCTGAAGGCTATACGTGGCATCATCACCAAGATGGCGAAACTATGCAACTTGTCCCTCGTGATATCCATGCTCAGACCGGCCACACAGGGGGCTTTCAAGGACAGTAAAGATGCATATTGAACAAAATGGGCCAAAAATTGGTGCCGCTGACATCGTGGCTATCGAAGCAGATTTGAGCTTGCAGTTGCCTGATAGCTATCGAGAGTTCTTGTTGCGCTATAACGGAGGAGTACCGAGTCCTGACACAATAGACATCTTGGGGTTTGTCGGCTCCCCGACCGATGTCCAGATATTTTTCGGGATCCGCAGAGAGATCTTGAGCAGTGACCTGCGATGGAACTTCGCATTGCTTAAAGAGCGCTGTAACGTGGAAGCTCTCCCTATCGCATGTGATTCTGGAGGAAATTTATTTTGCTTATTGCTAAGGGAAGGACTTGGCACTGAGGTCATTTATTGCGATTTGGACGCGTCGGAGTGCACTCCATACCTAGTTGCCATGACGTTCGAGGATTTCGTCTCTGGACTTCATGATCTTAATTAGAAGCTGGCGAATCAGTTCGGCCTCGTTGGGCATTGCCGACGATCAACGGTGGAAGCGCTACTGCCAACGTTGAAGTCGGACGGGGTACTGCCCGGAGTTCTTTACGCCCACAAGCAAAGGCGTTACGCCATCTGTAGACGAACTGAAATCGGCGCTCGAGTTGGAATTGAGGAGCTACTGAACGGGGTTGCGGGGAAGTAGCAGTATCAGTCGGTTTACAATTACTTTTCAATGGGGAAATGAATAGTGAATTGTTTCAGAATTTCGGTCCTTCTTGTTCTGGCATCGATATTTGGTAGCGCGAACGCTCAAGGTCAAGGGGGCGAGTCCCAAGCAGCACGGCTTGCCGGCTCCTGGACCTCCAGCGCGACTCGTTCGGACGGACTGACAATCGACGCAGCCGTATCCCTCAGCCGCAACGGAAACTTTTCCGGACACGCTGACGCGAATGGGAAACCTTTCATGAGCTACGAAGGAACTTGGAAGTTGGTCGGCAAGCGTATCTTCTGGGTCTATGTCAAAAGCCAACCTGAGATTCCCGAGAACGCTCGCGCCGATAGCGACGAGCTGATGTCCGTTGATGGAAAGAGCCTGGTGCTTCGATCCGATCGAAGCGGCGAGATACGAACCTATCAACGGCAGAAATAAGCCGTCTTGCATTCAACCGACGGCGTTCAGGCGGCTCCGAACCCCGTGCTGCACACGCAGTTCCGTGTCTCCGATTCGATTAAGGTCTGCACTACTCGTATGGAAGAATTTCTGGGAATGCAGCGGAGTCGCTCGTTGCTTGTGAATCGATCCAGCAGGCAGCAGCATAGAAAATGATTCCCCAACTTGTTCGGCACGGATCGACCAGGCCGTCGCGTCGATACCTCGTCGCGGAACGCGGATTCACGCTGCTCGAACTGCTGGTGGTCATCGTCATCATCGGCTTGCTGGCGGCATACGTCGGTCCGCGGTATTTCGCGCAGATTGGCAAGTCGGAACGCACCGTTGCCAAGTCTCAGATCGACGGCTTCGGGCGTGCCCTGGATGCCTACCGGCTCGACGTCGGTCACTATCCAACGACCGAGCAAGGTTTGGCCTCGCTGTACGTCCGGCCGACGGACGAATCCAAGTGGAACGGTCCTTACCTTCAGAAGTCACCGCCCGACGATCCCTGGGGCCACCCCTACATTTATCGCGCGCGCGATGGCGGCGCCGAGTTCGACCTCCTGTCGCTGGGCAAGGATGGCCAGCCGGGTGGCGATGGTGAAAACGCTGACGTGTCGTACCACTGATGACCGCATCGCCTAGTCCAGGAGCGACGCCGCAAACCTTCGCGGGCGCTTCTCACGCTGAAGTGCAAATGCGAGTGCGCGCCGGCGACGGCCAAGTCCGTTCGCTGTCGATCAAGGCGCGCTCCGAGGCCGATGCGGTGCGCAAGGCCAGTGCACGCGGCTTTCAGGTACTTGCGATCGACACCGCCCCTGCTGTGCAAGGGCAAACGGCATCGCGGACAAAGCGGTTCCCGTTGATGTTGTTCAGCCAGGAACTCTTGGCCTTGTTGGAGTCTGGCCTTAATCTGACGGAAGCCCTGTCCGCACTGATTGCCAAGGAAGGACACGCCAAGACACGCGAAACCCTGCGCTCGTTGCTCGGTGAGCTACAGGAGGGGCGCAGCTTCTCGGAAGTGCTGGAGCAGCGCTCTGCGATCTTTCCGACGGTCTTTGTCGCCACGGTGCGTGCCTCCGAGCGCACGGGCGACCTCCCAAATTCGCTTTCGCGCTACATCGCCTACCAAGTGCAATTCGAGACGGTGCGCAAGAAGCTGATTTCCGCCTCAATCTACCCTTGCCTCCTTCTGATCGTTGGCGCCTGCGTCACCTTGTTTCTGATGGGCTACGTTGTCCCCCGCTTCAGTGCCATGTACGAGTCGACCGGCCATGACATGCCGTGGCTGTCGGCGAGGTTGCTCGACTTCGGGCGGTTCATCCACGCGAATTGGCTGCTCACCCTCTCGGCGTCGGCAGCGTTCGTCGTTGTGATCGCCCTCGCGCTGTCTCGCCCCCATTTCCGAGCCTGGTTGCTCGATGTCTTCCTGCGCATGCCAGGGATCGCGGCGAAGGCGGCCCAATACCGTAGTGCTCGTTTCATGCGAGCCATCAGTCTGCTGCTGTCGGCCGGCATTCCACTGTCTCGTGCCTTGACGATGGTCGATGGCTTGCTGGGCCCGTCGCAGCGCATGGCACTCATCGAATTGCGGCGCCGCATCAGCGAAGGACAGTCGCTGTCTATGGCGCTCAGCGCCGTCGGTCTGGGCGATCCGATCGCCGATTCCTTGATCAAGGTCGGAGAGCGGTCTGGTCAGCTCGCCTTGATGCTGGAGCGCAGCGCACGCTTCTACGACGAGGCCTTCGGGCGGTGGCTTGACTGGTCGTCCCGATTGCTGGAGCCCTTGCTGATGATTTTCATTGGAGGCGTCATCGGGACGATCGTCGTGCTCATGTACATGCCGATCTTCGAACTCGCGGGCAGCCTCCAATGAATGCGCCGCTGGCCGTCGCCCAGGTGCTGGGCCCAGACCTTCTGGCGCACGCACGGCGCCATGCGCAGGAATCGGACTGCTCATTGCCTCAAGCGATCAAGCACGTGACGGGCTGGGCGCCTGACGTGACGACCCAGGCCTTGGCAGACGCCTTCTCCTTTGAATCGGTGAATGCACTCGGCCTGCACCGCCTTCGCCCTCGGTTTGATCTCATTGCATTCTCCGACTGCGCGGAGCGCGGTCTCGTGGTCGCGGAAGACCCGACGCACAATTCGGACGAACTCTGCCTGATCGTGTCCGATCCGTTCGATACGGCTACGCAGGCCTGGGCGCTGCGCCGCGCCGGGCTGGCTCGACGGCGCCACCGCATCGCGATCGCGGACATCGACGAGCTGCAGGCCTTCTTTGCGCGATACGAGGGGAACATGCGCGCCATCGACGGCGACTCTGCGCATGATTCGGTGGATGAGGACGGTGAAGTCGCCGCCACCATTTCGCTGAGCGACATCGCCACGCAGACGAGCCCAATCGTCAAACTCGTGAACTCGGCGATCCATGATGCGCTCCAGATGGGGGCCAGCGACATCCATTGGGAAAGCGATGCCACGTCGCTGCGGGTGCTGTGTCGAATCGACGGTGTATTGGTACCGGTGACGCAGGTGGCTGGCCGCGAGGCCGCCGAGCAGGCGATTTCGCGGATCAAGGTCATGGCGGATCTGGACATTGCCGAACGGCGTATTCCCCAGGACGGTCGCTTCAAGGTGCGGGTCAACGGCCGTGAAGTGGACCTTCGTGTATCGGTCATGCCCAGCATTTTTGGAGAGGACGCCGTACTGCGTCTGCTCGATCGCCAGGCGCTTTCCGGTGAGGCGGTGAGCTTACGGTTGGACGACCTGCGATTGGGCGTGCAGGCGATGACGGCCATTCGGCGGCTGGCTCGCATGCCGCACGGCATGGTGCTGGTTACGGGGCCCACGGGGTCAGGCAAGACCACGACGCTGTACGCCGCGATCACCGAGATTCACACTGGACGCGACAAGATCGTGACCATCGAGGATCCCGTCGAATACCGGCTCCCCCGAATCTTGCAGATCCCCGTCAATGAGAAGAAGGGGCTCACCTTTGCCCGAGGACTGCGCTCGATCCTCCGCCACGATCCGGACAAGATCATGGTCGGCGAGATTCGCGACGACGAGACCGCCCAGATCGCCGTTCAGGCGGCGCTGACCGGGCACCTGGTTTTCACAACCGTCCACGCCAACAGCGTTTTCGATGTTCTGGGACGCTTCCTGCACATGGGCGTGGACGCGTACAGCTTCGCGGCCGCCCTCAATGGCATCGTCTCCCAACGCCTGCTGCGGATGAACTGTACCCAATGCGCACGCGAGTACGAGCCGACTGACGAAGAATTGGAACTCTCGGGCCTGGCCCCCGAAGGAGTCTCCGCCTGGACAATGCGCAAGGGCCTTGGCTGTGCCCACTGCCGCGGCACCGGCTACAAGGGGCGCCTAGCCGTAGCCGAGGTGCTGGTTCTCGACGATGTGGCGCGCGAACTCATTGCTTCCAAAGCACCCATTCTCCAGCTCAAGGAGCGCGCGGGTCGCTCTGGCATGAGAACCGTCCTCGAAGAGGCACTGGCGTGCGTCGCAAGCGGGCAGACAACCCTCGAAGAGGTCGCACGTGTGGCCGGTTGACCCCATTGGGCGCGGATCGCAAGCGCGTGTCCTGCACATCGCCGTGGGCGCTCGCGCGATCGAGGCTGGACTGTTCGATGGCACCAGGTTCGAGTCCACCTCACGCATCGAATTGACGGTCGACGACGACGATTGCTCCGGCGTAGCGGCGGCCATCTCGAGTGCCATCTCGTCGCTGGGCGAAATCTCGCACACGCAAGGTGTGCCTCGCTCATGCCGAGTTGTTATTTCGGACTTCTGGCTGCGCGCAACCGAGTTGCCTTGGAGTGCCCGGATGCTGGGGGCTGACGCCAGTGTCGGCGCGCATATTCGAGCGCAGTTCGAGGCGAGTGGCTGGGACGTTGCCGACGGCGACTGTATGCGCTGGGACGACGCGAGAGCATTGAAGCCGCGATTGGCAGTTCTCTATCCTGTTCGCCTCTTGGCGGCGATCCGCGGCGCCGCTCAAGCCCACCAGTTTGCTCTGGCATCGATCCGACCGCTGAGCACGGTCGCTCTGGAACTCACCGGAGGCTCGAGACCAGCCGATTTGGCCGTGATCGAAGACGGCGTATCGACCTTCATTCCCGTGCACGCCGGGCGACTCGGCGAGCCGACGATCGAGCTAACGACACAGCCTCGCGCTGCGACTCTGGCAGCTCGGCGCAGGAGGGCGCTGTTCGATGACGCATCCGGTGCCGCATCCAGCCTGGCTGTTCTTGACCTTTCAAAGGATCGCGCAAGTGTTCCTTTGGAAGGCGGTGTGCACCTGATTGCGACACCGGTAGCGACCAACCTGGCAGGCAACCCGGTCAGCTCGATGCTTGCGTGCACTGTGGTCAGAGCGAGGTACGGACGCCATTCGCTCGATGTCTTCCAGGCCCCAACGCGTCGCGGCCGTATTCATGCGTTGACGGCCCTCGCGCTCGTCGGCGTGGCGGTGCTCGCTGTGCAAGCCACGCAATCGACCGCTCAACTTGCGACGTTGCGCTCGGAGACCTTGGCCGCCGCGCTTGTCTCGAGCCCGCTGTCACCACCCTTGACGAAAGCAGAGCGATCTCAGTGGCAGCGCATCAGCGAGATCGCGCGCGAGATCAACGCGCCGATCGGTGCGCTGATGGGGGCGTTGAGATCACCCGCCGACATCGATGTCCAGGTCGTCTCGGCCGACGTTGATGCTGCAGTCGTGGGCAGTCCCGATGCGGCGCGCCGTATCACTGTGCAAGCCGAAGCTCATCAAGCACTCGATATGCAACGCTACGTTGACTTCCTTGCGAATCGGCCCACATTGGCTTCGGCCACTTTGGTGAGACATGACCTGGCGGACGGCAACGCCGGATCTCTCTACCGCTTCACAGTGGAGGCGACATGGCGTCCGTAGGCTTTCCCGTTGTTCTCCGGGAGACCGTTCGAGCCCTGCCGTGGAACCTGCGCCTTTGGCGCTGGCGGCTCTGGCATCGTTATGGTGTCGCAATCGTCATTCTGCCGTTGGCTCTTGCGGTGCTCGCTGCGCTGGCGCTCTGGGATAGCGCGAATCAGCGTCAGATTGCCGCTTTGGAAGGACCGACCAGCGCGCCGCTGGCACGCAGTGTCCTCGCCTCGACAAAAGATCCCGACGCAAGCCGAGACGAGGCACGTCGCATTCGGGAGCTCATGGTCGCGTTCGACGGTGCACTGCCGGGGCACGGAGATGTCGGGGACACGTTGGCCAGCATCGTCAAGCTGGCCGAGGCCAGGCACCTGTTGCTGGCGCACGGGGAGTACCGCGAACAACTCGATGATGTCGGCCCCTTCGCCAGCGATGAGATGATCTTCCCTGTCAGTGGGGACGCATCGGCCGTACAAGGATTCATTTCGGATGTCTTGCGTGCGCAGCCCCACTTGGCCTTGGAGCATCTGCGTGTGCAGCGAAGTTCCACCATGCCGGGGACGGTCGACGTTCAGATGCGTTGGATGCTCTTTACTCGCCGGCCCGCGGGTGCCCATGCTGAACCCCTCCCACCAGTCTCGCCAGCCTCGCCGGCTTCGGGGGGACTTTCATGAAAAGCCCGAAGCGCAAAGTCCTCATTGCGGCGGCCCTCGTCGCGACCCTGGTGGCTGCGTACTTCGCGCCGGCCCGTCCGGATGAGGTTGCCATGCCGCCGCCCCGTGCGAACGCCACGTCGCCAACGAATAGCGGAGAGACCGCACGGGTGTCTGCCGCCATTGATGGGCAAGAGGCCGCTCCCTTTCTGAGGCCGCGCACCGACGAGGAGAATGCGGGTCTTCTGGGCGCCTTCACCATTCCTACGGCCCCTTCAGCGGTGGCGCAGGCGCCGGTTCAGGCAACACCTGTGAATGCAATCCCTTCTGCGGTGGCGCCGCCAGTCCCGCCACCGTTGCCGTTTCAAGTGGTCGGCAAGTTTGTCGACGGCAGCGATCAGCGAGTCTTTCTGATATTCAATGGCCGAAACCTGGTCGTTCATCCCGGCGATGCGATCGGCTCGGACTACACCGTGAGCGCGATCAGCGCCGATCAAATGACTGTCCAGTACGTGCCTCTCGACGTATCGCAGACTGTGGCTCTGCCCGCACCCCATTGAGTATGTTGAAAGCCTTCTTGTCATTAATCTCTCGCCAAGCATTAACTCCCCTGCGGCATGCTGGGAGCGCCTCTGTGCTGGCGATCTGCGCTTTGTTGGGTGGGTGCGCCGCCCAGCAGGCCTTCGATGACGGGGATCGACTGGTGGCCAAAGGCCAGTACGAGCCGGGACTCGCCAAACTGGGCGAAGCTGCACAGTTGGAGCCCCAGAACGCGCAGTACCGACTCGCCCTGGTAAGTCGCCGCTCGGCCATCGTCGAGCGGCTGGTTGCTGCTGGAGACCGAGCACGCCGGGACGGCCGCTTCGACGACGCCGAATCGGCGTATCGCCGGGCCGCGTCGATCGATCCGGACAGTGTGATGGCCAGCCAGGGCTTGCAGGCCGCAGCCGAGGGCAAGAAGCGGTTGGAGACGGTCGACGAGGCCGAACGGCTCGTCTCGCTGGGCTCGCCTTCGGATCTTACACTCGCCAGCGAAAAGTTGCAGAGTGTGCTGAACGAGGAGCCAGACCAAAAGCGGGCGCTGGAACTCAAGACTCGTGTCGACGACATGCGTGCCCACGCGAAAAATGTCGGCCGCCGTCTGGCGCTTGCGTTCAGAAAGCCGATTGCACTTCAGTTCAACGATACGCCGCTACGCGCTGCATTCGACTTCGTGTCGCAGGCGAGCGGGCTGAATTTCATCTTCGACACCGAGGTTCGACCAGACTTGAAGGTCACGATGTCGGTCAAGGACACGTCCGTCGAAGACGCCGTCCACCTGATGTTGGCCACCAGCCAACTTGAGCAGCGCGTCCTCAACGCCAATACGATCCTCATCTATCCCAACACGCCGCAAAAATTGCGTGACTATCAGGCACTGTCGATTCGCACGTTCTACGTTTCGAACGCGGATGTGAAGGTGGTGTCCAACACGCTCAAGACTCTTGCGAAGTTGCGCGACATCGTGGTGGATGAGAAGCTTGGGTTGATCATAGTGCGCGACACGCCGGATGCCATTCGCGTCGCGGAACGACTTGTCGCCTTGCAAGACCAGGCGGAACCGGAGGTCATGCTGGAATTGGAAGTGCTTGAAGTCGATCGATCCCGATTGGTCGAGCTCGGCGTGGAGTGGCCGAGCCAGTTGAGCTTGTCTCCGCTGACCGCGGCCAACCAGCCTTTGACGCTGTCTCAGTTGGCTCATCTGAAGCCGTCGACTACCCAGGCCGTCATTGGCAACCTCAATATCAATGCGAACGCCACCGATGGTGATTCCAATATCCTGGCCAACCCGCGCATTCGCGTGCGCAACAAGGAGAAGGCCAAGATCCTGATCGGCGACAGGGTGCCGGTCATCACGACGACGTCGACGGCCACAGGATTCGTCGCAGATTCCGTCAGCTACCTCGACGTCGGCTTGAAGCTCGAAGCGGAGCCGACCATCTACTTGGACAACGACGTCGCTATCAGAGTGAATCTCGAGGTTTCCAGCATCACGTCCCAGAACACGGCCAAGGATGGCACCGTGACGTATCAGCTCGGGACGCGCAACGCCAGCACGGTCTTGCGTTTGCGCGACGGACAGACCCAGATCCTGGCGGGCCTGATAAACGAGCAGGACACCGCCAGCGCGAACAAGATTCCCTTTTTGGGAGATGTTCCTTTGCTGGGCCGACTCTTCGGGAGCACGCGAAGCAACAAGGCGCGCACGGAAATCTTGCTCTCGATCACGCCGCACGTGGTTCGATCCCTGCATCGAGCCAGCTTGTCGGACTCGGATTTTGATTCGGGTACCGAGGCCGTCCCTGGCAATGGCGCCCTTCAACTCGCACCGAGCGACTCGGCCAGTACGCCTGGCGCGGCTATGCCTACGTCGACGCCGATGCCCACACCGGCACCGGCGCAAGCGCCCGCAATTGTGATCGCCCCTGCACCTTCGTCGCCTTGATCATGTCCAGATTGCCTCGCGCACGCGGGTTCACGTTCATTGAATTGATGACCACGCTGGCCATCCTGGGCGTTCTCGTCCTTGTGGCCGCGCCGCTCGGACAAGTGGTCGCACAGCGTCGAAAGGAACACGAATTGCGCGTGGCTCTTGTCGAGATTCGTCAAGGCATCGATGACTACAAGCGCGCGACGGAACAGGGCCGAATCCTCCTCAAGATCGGCGACTCGGGTTATCCGCCGAACTTGGAAGTCTTGGTGCAGGGAGTACCGGATGTGCACAGCCCAACGCGCCAGACCATCTTCTTTCTTCGACGAATTCCAGCCGATCCCTTCTCGGCCGATCAGACGCGGCCAACTGCCAGCTGGGGGCTGAGAGCGTACGCATCGTCGTCTGACGATCCACACCCGGGCGCGGATGTCTACGATGTCTATGCGCAGTCGACCGCAACGGGGCTCAACGGCGTTCCGTATCGGCAATGGTGACGCGGCCCCAAGCTTCGACTCCGATGGGAAGTCTGCGTCGACGCGCCTGTGAGGCAGGTTTTACGTTGATAGAGATGCTCGTCGTCCTGTCGATCATCGCGCTGCTGCTTTCTATCGCAGTGCCGCGCTACTTCGGCGCCATCGCGCATTCGCGCGAACTCGTGCTGAAGGATAGTCTTGGAATTTTGCGATCGAGCATCGACGGCTTTCACAGTGATCGCGGCCGCTATCCTACCGACTTGAACGAGTTGGCGGAGCAGCACTACATTCGCGCCGTGCCTGTCGATCCGATCACCGACTCGTCAAGCACGTGGAAAACGACGACATCGACGGATCCGCAGTCACCGGGCATCTCTGATGTCCACAGCGGTGCTGTGGGCGCGACCAAAGAGGGCGTGCCCTATGCGCAGTTTTGACCAGCGCACCGAGTCTGGGTTCGCGTTCCTGTGGGTGTTGGCCGCGGTAGCGATGGTCGGGATGCTGCTCGCCTCGGGAGCCGAAATGGTCTCAATCCAGCAGCGTCGCGACCGCGAGCGCGAACTGCTGTCGGTTGGGCGACAATTCCGTACTGCTTTGCAGCAGTATCACGACTCGGTGGCTAATGGCGCGGCGCCCCAGTATCCGACCTCGCTTGACGACCTCTTGCTTGACGGACGCGGCGGTGGGCCCGTGAGGCGTTATTTGCGAAAGATCTATGCCGATCCGATCACGGGTAGCCGCGATTGGGGGCTGGTACGGGTCGGCGGCGTCATTGTCGGGATCTATTCCAAGGCCGAGAGTCGACCATTGAAGCAGCGCGGCTTCGAAGGCGAAGAGCAGGGATTCAACGACGCTGCTTCCTATCGAGCATGGGTGTTTT
>FSWG01000280.1_pt1 | contig 22601 bp, 15 predicted proteins | sample 1637941 | NCBI WGS metagenome assembly FSWG01 (sample SAMEA3914789, study PRJEB12502) | metagenome | biome: forest; material: soil | place: Canada | collected 2011-07-03 | depth 0.3 m | reverse complement strand
CAGCCGCTTGAGAACCGTGCGCAGCGCCTCGAGCATCGACTTCCTCGAGATTTCGTTCATCGGCTCAAGGTACCAGCGGCCCCTTGCTGCAACAGAACCGCAGGGCCTGCATCGCGTCGAGTTCCGCGATGAGCGGGGTCGGCCTTGCGAAGCCACCCTCGAGATCAGGTACCGCCGCATCGGCGTGCTGCCGCCCATCGGCAAGCAGAAGCTGTATCCGCCGCTCGAGTTGACGGTCCTCCACGCGCAAGAGCGTGAGGCGCCAACCGGCCGCGCCTCACTGCAGTGGAAGCTCATCACCAACCTGCCGGTCCGTTCCAAGGCCGAGGCCATCGAGAAGATCGACTGGTACGCCATGCATTGGAAGATCGAGACATTCCACAAGATCCTGAAATCGGGTTGCCGAGCCGAGGACTCGCGGCTGCGAACAGCCGGCCGCCTGACCCACCTGATCGCGATCTACTGCATCCTGAGTTGGCGCATCTTCTGGGTGACGATGCTCAACCGAACCGATCCCGCAACGGGCTCGAGCGAGGCGTTCGCCGATGTCGAGATCGTGGTGCTGGATCGCCTGTCACCGAAGACGGCTGTCCCCCCCGGGGTTCCTGCCTCGGACGCTGTCGCACTACATCGTCCAATTGGCCAAGCTCGGTGGCTACCTCGCGCGCAAAGGCGATCCGCCCCCAGGCAACATCGTGATGTGGCGCGGCCTCACACGCTTGACCGACATCGTCTTCGGAATGCAGCTCGCGGCGGAAGTCATGGGTAATTGGCAGATTGCTCGGTCGGTTACCGACGTCGTTCAGGGACTTCCAATAGAGCCACCCCCTCGAGCGTGGGCTCCGACCCGGGACTGCCCTGTCCGCTGGACAGCAAATGCAACAGTGCTCAGAAACGTTTGCCCCTGCCGATAAGCCTGTAGATGCGCAGTACGCCGGTCAGCCTGATCCGCACGTGCATCACAACACTGCTCTGCAGGGAGAAAAAGCATGCGCTTGTCGGCACCCTTCCTTGTTACTTTCGTCGCGGGCGCCAGCGCGCTGGCTGTGCTGTCTGGATGCGGAGGAAATGGCGATGTCCCCAACGTCGTCGCGCCGCCGCCTGTCGTCAGTACCTCGCTCTCTGGCAGCGTTGCAGTGGGGTCGCCGATCACGCAGGGTGTTCTGCGCATCCTCGATGCGGGAGGCAATATCGTGGCTGACAACGTCGCCATCGATGCGGATGGACACTACGCCAATGTCACCCTAACTGGTATCGGCCCGTGGCGCCTGCAGGCCTGCGGCTATGCCGGCCCCGATTGGCGTTGCATCTACTCCGTCGCTCAAGCGCCGGGAACAGCCAACGTCACGCCGTTGACCTCGGCGCTGATCACACTGGCCAGCGGGCAGACGCCTGACTCGATCATGCAGTCGGGCGCGGCGGCTCCGAGCGCGACAGCCTTGGCTGCAGCGCAAACACAACTCCAAACCGGGCTCGCGGGAACCTTGTCGAACGCCGGAGTTGCCGCCACGTTCGACTTTACGACCGGCTCGTTGGCTGCTGGGACGCGCAGTGGCTATGACCGCGTACTTGATGCTGTGGATGTCACCACCGGCACGGACAACGGCGCTTTTGTGCAGGCCACGCCTCGCCTTGGCGATGGCAACCTGTACATGACCACGGGCGCGACGCAAGGAACGATCACCACCACTCCTGCGGCTGCAGCGTTGTCGCTCGGCGGCGTCACGACGCTCTTTCGGCGCATGACGGCGGCCGTGACAAGCGCGTCGGCGTGCGCCGATCCCGTCACTGGTATCGCGACATTGGTGGCAACCGACGCTCGGATGAACATGGGAGGCGGCGAAGCCAGCGGTCGCGACGCTGTGAGCGCCGGTCTGTGCATGTACTTCGGTGGCCAGGCGGGCAAGGGTTCGTCGGCGATCTGGGGCTCCAGCTTGGTCAATCCGACCCTCGGGCGATGTGATTTTTCTGGCGCGGATCCGATTTGTGCGGTGAGCTTCGTCTTGGAGGGCACCGACGGATCGATGGAACCCGTGGGCGACGGCACCGGTGTCATCTACCGTGCGGGGGCTTGGCAGTTCTACGGCGATACCAGCCCAGTGTCGATTCACGCCAATGCGGCCGTTCAACGTGCCCGCCGCGTGGACGATGCGACGACTCCGGACCGATACACGCGCGCATTGCAGTTCGACGTCGCCGTCACGCCAGGCGTCTCTTGCGCCCAGGTCAGCCAACGCGACTCCACAGGCTCGGCCACCACGCTGGCGTACTACAAGGTTTATGACCCCGGCGCGCCGCGCATGTCCCTGTGGACGAGTGACGGAATGAGCAACTCCGCCAGCATTGATCCGAACTCGGGTGGGCTGCGTAGTAGCGACGACACTTGGATCGCGCTGCCGGACGGCGCCGCTGGGGACGATGTGGTGCGCAACTTCTACCGCGGCGGCCGCACCATCACGATCTCGCTTTTCTCGGACACGGCTTGCGCCACGCCCGCCCTTATCGAAGGCCGAAGCGCCTACTTGGTCGACATTCAGGGCGTCCCACCCGTATGGGCAGCGATGCCCAGCCTGTCTTGGGGTGACCTGAGTGATGCAACGAAGGCCTCCCTGGAGTCGCTCACCCTCGCCACCGGCGTCGCGGGCAGCCTGGACGTGACCTGGAGTTTCACAGATGGGGTAACTGGCTTTGACGGAGCGCAGTTTTGCACCAATGGCTCGTGCGCGCAGGGCAGCGCGGTGCGACTGGGCGATATGTCCTTCCGGCCCAATGTTCGTGCGGTCTCTGTGCCCCTCAATGGGCCAATCGCTCCGCTCGGCGCAGGGGACTTCAAGATGTTCGTCTTGGGTGGCCGCGACGGGTCTGGCATGAACATAGAGAGCAGCTTCTTCAGCTGCACCAGCACCCCCGCAGGCCAGATGTGTAGCAACTAGTACGCCGACACGTAAATAACGAAACATGAATACACTCCGTGTATCGTCAATCGATTCACAGGCTGCGCTCCAGCCCGAGCTGCTTCCAGCCCAACACGAACCGGCGCATGTACAGATTGGCCAACAGTGGTGAGATGGGCGAGCCCTGCGGGATGCCTCGCCGTTGATCCTTGGCTCCGGTCGTGCGTGTCTTGCAGCCTCGATCGTCGGTCTCCTCGACGGCGCATTCCAGCCACATCTTGACCAGATGCAGCACACGTGCGTCCACGATGCGCCGCGCGAGCGACAGCATCAGTTCGGCGTGCGGGATGCTCCCGAAGTAGTCCGCGAGGTCGGCGTCCACGACGTCCGGATGGCCATGGAACAGCAGGTCTTCCACTTCAAGCACCGCCTGCTGGGCATTGCGGCCCGGCCGGTAGGCGTACTGCTCGGGTGGAAGGTCGGCTTCGAAGATCGGCTCCAGCACCAGCATCGCTGCCGTCATGCAGACCCGGTCTCGCAGCGATCAAACGCATGCGCGAGCGCTGGGCGCGACCTCAATACGATGCGCTCGCGCCCGTTGATCTGTTGGAGATGCGCGGGCTACCACAGACCGCCGCGCATGTTCGGGATGTCGTGGCCCTGATCTAGTCGGTCCAGCGGCGGTCTTTGGCCCAGGCCAGATGACCGTAGCGCAACTCAGCGAAAGCGCGATAATGTTGACGCGGAGATCGGGTGTCGCTGGTTCGAAGCCGGAAATTGACCCGTTTCCGTTGATCAGTTTGGTGTACCCGAAGGTGTACCCAAGAAACCGGTCACGGTGAAAAAGCGAGCATTGGCGCGGGTTCGGTTCCCCTTTTGGATCCCGCCCCAGGCCACCACCCGATTTCATAGGAAGCCCCGTACAGTTCAGCTGTCCGGGGCTTTTCTACAATCCCCTCTCGATTTCTACAAAATCGAGGTCGCAGTCGTCACAGCCGTGAAGCATGGCTCGAGACGGGCGACGTGTCGTCGTGGGAACTGGCAACCGCTGGTGGCGGCCTTTGGATGATGAACGGCCTGGATGGCCGCGCGGTCACAAGCGAGAGCACGGCGTGGTCTCGGATAGCAAGCCGCTGGCCATTTCGAAGCGCGACTTCTGGCTAGACAGAGATGATTTCTAGTGCCGCTTGCGCCCAAGACTTCGCGCTACTATTGCGGCGAGGTGTGGTCATTGGGCAATGTCCGCACGATCAATCGGAGGACGTGCGTGTTTTATAAGTTCCTCGACAAGCAGTACGTAGCCGGCACTGCTGCTGGTCGGCTCAAATTCGGTCGCCTACGGTACTACCAACTCCTAGAAATCGTGACTGGCGATCAATGGATCGGGGACAGGAAAGAGGGACTCGCCAAGACCACCGTCAACGCTACTCTTAGAGCGGACGACCCAAATGACGCAGCGCTGATCGAGCGCGCCGAAAGCGCCGGCCTCTTCCGACTAGAACCAGGTAGAAAAACCCAGGTGACGATGAAGGACGTGACGCTTTACAACGTTGTGGATTGCTTCGTTTTCTGTGTATCCAACGGGGATTTGGCCATCCTCACCACTGAAATGACCGCACCCGAAAGGAAGAAATATGCCTATGACGGGTGCATTCATTTGGTTGATCCTGCCGAGATTGCGAAGAGGATTTGGGAGCGTGGGACGGTCGATGGTCAACCGGTGTCAACTAATTTCGAAGGAGTCCGGTTTGGCCCGGTCACGTATGAATGGAAGGAAAGCGAATTTACGTCTGCTCCGGTTGGCAAGGGCGACCCCTTCTTGAAAGATGCCATTTACAGTCCGCAGCGTGAGTGGCGTTTTGTTCTGTTCCCCCGTGCCGCAATCCCCAAGGACAGCGTTTTTGTCGAGTGCGAATCTATTTCGGACCTTCTCGTTCCTATTTCACTCAGCCTATCAACTCCAACTCAAGCACCCAGCGAATTCGATGGCGTTAGCGATGGAGTGATCCTCGGGGAGTTCACAGAGCTCTGGCGGTGTTGGGACGAAGCAAAGGAGGTGGCGGAGAGAGACAATTTCGAGCATCTGCGTCCAAATGCGCTACGCAATGGTCAGCTTGTAGATCCTAGAGAACTCGAGGAATTGTTGAAGCCCTACTACGAAGCGCTGTCAAAGCGAGACAAAGATTTGAACGCTTGGTTCGACAGGGCATTGCGCGGGCGCATGTTGAAACTCTACTTCGAGATCCGATCGCGCCCATGCCGCGGCGGAGGCATCGAGCGAATTGATTCGGCTATTCTCATGGGCGCCCCGGCATTTATCCTTCGAAACCGATTCGTCTCTGAACCATTTAGCATTCCTTGGGAGAGTCTGAATCGCGGTCGCCGTGGATACGTTGCCTCTTAACTTGGGCCGCGTTCACAGTGTCAGCGCAGTGGCTTCACTCGCTGGCCGATCCGATCGCGGACATAGTGCTCGGTCATGTCGCGATTCTTGTGTCCAAGCAGTCGCTGCGAGTGGCCAAGGTCACCCGTGTCGCTGGCGGTCTTGGCGCGAATATCGCGGAACTGGAAGCTGACGCCAGTAGCTTTTCGGGCCTTGTCGAATCGCGATCGCAATGCCAGTGCCGTCAGCGGCCGGCCGTTGTCGTCCTGGACTAGATACGGACTCTGTCGCTCTCGGGGCCGCGATGCAATGCGCTCGACGACCGTTGCCAGCTCGCCGACCAGATCAATGGCGCGTTTCACGCGCGTCTTATTCTGCGTGACGAAGAGGGCACCGTCACGGATGTCGCTGCGCAGGATCTTCAGTACATCCGCGGGCCGCTGGCCGGTGAGCAGAGCCAAGTTCATAGCGTCCTGAACCGTCGGGTGAGCCGCAGCGCGGACGGCTGCGAATTCGGCATCGCTGACGTAGCGGTCGCGGCCGACCTCTGTGAAGCCCTTCACACCTTGGCATGGGTTCGGCGCGTCCGTGTAGCCCCATTCCCGGGCCTTGTTGAACATGTGGCTCAGCAGAGCCTTCTCGCGGTTCGCGCGAGCCTTCGCGACCTGGCCGCGCTTGCCCGATTCGATCTCGCACATAGTGCTCGGTCAGCGTCGATCCAGCGCAGCGAAGTTGGGTTGTTCGGAAAGTGCGGCGCGATTGATCGCTTCGGCGAAGCTGGCGGCCTTCTCGTCGGCGCACCCCATGCGGCCGTTGAAATGGTCGCGGGCGACTCTGGGCTCGTTTCGCCTGGTCAACACGAAGCGCCATCGGTTTTGCGCGAGCCATCGCGCCTGGCAATGAGCGGCCTTGAAGCCGGTCAGCGCGACCAGTTCGGGCCGGGTGAGGAACAGGCCATTCATCGGGGCAACCCGTTCCGTTTAGCGCGGTGCTTCATGCGCATCAATGCGGCGAGTGCGCGGTGTTTGGGCGCCTTGGTGAGCCTTTTCACGTACGCGCGGAGGCGGCGGGCATTGTGATCGACCTCAAACGTTCGGATCAATCGGAAGCCGCCGCGTGGGTAGATCTCGTATTGCTTCATGCTCCGCACTCCGCTCGCAGACCACTGGGTGAACCGGGTTCGACTGCTGGTTGCACCGGTGCTTCCACCTGGCTCAACTGCTGGTTGTTCTGCTGATTTCCCGTACGTACGTAGGGGGCGCTGGAATTTCCAGCATCGCCGCCTGGCAATGGCAGGTGAACTGATTCGGCGGGGGCGTTTGCCGACCTGAAGTCAGCCAGCCGGCCGACGCGATGCAGGCGCGCCGTTATGTCAGCGAGTTCGATGCGCAGCAGCCGCGCCATCGCCGCATGCATACATGCGGCGTTGTGCGCCTCGCAGTCCACGGCGTGTCGGCCCCAACTGGTCAACCAGAAGATCGCCAGCAGCACGGGCATTGGCGCGCTGTCTGCTGCTATCCAGCGACGGGCCGTCGACGGGCTGACGCCCAAGGCGCGTGCGAGCGCTTCGGTCTTCGGATGGCCCAGGTCGTCGAGCATCATCGACAGTGTGGGCAGGCTGCGGGGGATGCGGTTCAGCATGTCGCGCTCCCCTCGCACGTGCAGCGGCCATCGCCCGAGCACATGCGAACGTTTCGCCCTTCGGCTCAGACCGGGCCGTCCAGCGCGTCGGCCTTGAACCACTCGGCGTCATGGGTCCGCAGTTCGGCGAGTTGGCCGCAAAGTACGCACGGGTTGTCTCGATGATGCCGGCGCACCTGCACCCGCAGGCCGCGCGCCTTCGCGCCGTTTTGGGGGGCGCTGCGCGCCTGCGGTCATAGGCGCATCCCCCGAATTCCACCCACGTATCCCCCGCCGATCCACTTGTTGCGTCGAGTCGGCTCACAGAGACTTGACTACCCGCTAACACCCCCAGGAGAAAAGATTGCACGACTTCCCCGCATCCATGAAGCCTCTGGCCGAGGCGATCGCCGTCGGAATGCTGGGGCTCGCCGTTGCAGCTCATGCGCAAGGCGTCGTCGCACCTGCACCGGCCGGCAGCGCATCCGCGGCCACGGCGTCGGCGCCCGAGCAGGGCATCGAGACGGTCACCATCACCGCCCAGGGACGTGCCCAGTTGCTTCAGGAAGTTCCGATCTCGGTAAAGACGTTCTCCGCCAAGGAGATCGAGAAGAGTGGCATCACTTCCACCCAGGACTTCATCAACCTGACGCCGAACGTCGCCTTCGACCAGTCGTTCACGTTCGCCAACTCTTTCGTCACGATCCGGGGCGTTTCTCAACTAAACAACGCCGACTCACCGGTCGCGGTGGTCGTGGACGGGGTGCCGCAGAACAACCAGAAGCAGCTGAAGATGGATCTGTTCGACATTCAGCGCATCGAGGTACTCAAGGGGCCGCAGGGCGCACTGTTCGGGCGAAACGCGATCGGCGGTGCGATCACCATCGAGACGAAGCAGCCAACGAACACGTTCGAAGGCTTCGTCGGACTCGAAGCCGGCAATGGCGCCACATTCACCGAATCGGCTGGCATCAGCGGCCCGATCATCGACGACAAGGTGCTATTCCGGATCGCCGGCCAGTCGAAAAGCTCGGGCGGCCTGATCAACAACGTCTACCTGAACCAGAAGGTCGACAAGATCGACCATGACGACTCATTGCGCGGCAAGCTTCTGGTCTACGCGACCCCTGACCTCAAACTGGATTTCCGCATCAATGGCAACAACTACGAGGGCGGCGCCACGTGGGACAGCATCGTCAAGAGTGGCAACGCGAATGATATCGAGCCCCCGCGGTCCAACCTCCTGGGCCGCACCGAGGGCCACACGGCTGACTTCAGTTTCCGCGCCGCCTACGCACTGGATGACGGTACGCTGAGTGCGATCACGTCGTACACCGACCTCGTCGAGAAGTACCGAGGCGATATTGATTTCTCCAATCCGGTGGACCTCCCTGGCGGCTTCCTGGGCCTGGGATTTCAGGCCGGCCAGGGTCAAGATCTTTCGGTCAAGATGGCGAGTCAGGAGATCCGCTTCACGTCGGCCGACGATCGCCCATTCCGCTGGATCGCCGGCACGCTGTTCCTCAATACCAAGCGCAATCTCGAGACCCGCGCCTTCGTGGACACCGACGGAAGCCTCGACCAGTGGAACGACCTCACGAAGAACCTGATCGATCGCAACGAACATAACAACAACAACGCCTGGTCGGTGTTCGGCCAGGTGGAGCAGGACCTCTCCACGTCGACCACCCTCGCGGCGGGCCTGCGCTGGGACAGCGATTCACGCGACCAGATCGACATCGGCAGCGGTGAGGAGCGCAAGAAGACATTCAGCGCGGTGCAACCAAAGGTGACGTTGACGCAGCGCTTCACGCGGGACGTGATCGGCTATGGGACATACAGCACGGGCTTTCGCTCGGGCGGCTTCAATGCGCCAGGCCTCAATGACTTCAAGGCAGAGCGCCTCAGCAATTTCGAGGCGGGCGTGAAATCGACGCTGCTGGACAGGCGGCTGATCCTCGGCGCATCGGTGTACTACGCCGATTCGCGCGACTTCCAGTACTTCTTCTTCGACGCTGGCACAGGCGCTCAACTCATCAACAACATCGACAAGGTGCACATCAAGGGCGTCGACATCGACTTCCAATACCTGCCCGTCGCCGGACTGCAGTTCGACGGCGGCATCGGCACCACCGACAGCCGTATCCGCGCCAACGCCGCACAGCCCTCGACGGTAGGCAACTACACGCCCAAGGCTTCGCCGTTCAAGGTCAATCTGGGCGTGCAGTACACGACCATGCTGGCGAGCAATCTGAGCGGCTACGGACGTTTCGACGTCGAGGAGCGCAGCCGGCGTTACTGGCAGATCAACAACGCCGACGTACAAAATGCGATGACGCTGATGAACCTGCGCGTGGGGCTGTCGACCGCGAAGGACGTCTGGTCCGGCTACCTTTTCGTGAAGAATCTCAGTGACCGCAAGTACTACGCCGACTTCAACCCGGCGGCCTACTCGGGCTTGGGCTACGCCGTCGGCGCACGCGCGGAAGGGCGCCAATTCGGACTCGGCGCCAAGTATCGTTTCTGACGGGGCGCCATGTATCGGATAGGAATCGATGTCGGCGGCACCAACACGGACGCCGTGCTGATGGACGGCGTCGATGTGCTGCACGCCGTCAAGACGGCCACATCGACGGACGTGACGACCGGCGTGCTGGCGGTGCTGAGGCAGGTGATCTCGGGCTCGGGCATCCGTGCCGCCGATCTGCGCGCGGTGATGATAGGCACCACGCATTTCACCAACGCGATCACGGAACGGCGCGCGCTGGCGCGTGTCGGCGTGATCCGGCTCGCGTTGCCCGCCACCCAGCCGCTCCAGCCACTTTCGGGCTGGCCCGAAGACATCGCCGCGGCGATCCGCGCCGACGTGCACATCGTCGGCGGCGGCTTCGAGTTCGACGGTCGCGAGATCGCGCCAGTCGTTGCGGCGGAGATCCGCGCCGCAGCCGAGGCGTTCGCGGCGAACAGCATTCGGTACGTCGCCATTTCGGGCGTCTTCTCGCAGATCGATGATAGCCAGGAGCGCCATGCCGCGCGGCTGTTGCGCGAGGTCATGCCCGACGCGCGCGTCACGCTGTCGTCCGAGGTCGACGGCGTGGGGCTGCTCGAACGAGAGAACGCGGCGATCCTGAATGCCTCCCTCGGCGACCTCGGCCACTCGATCGTGGATGCGCTCGGCAACGCCATGGCCCAGGCCGGCATAGCCGCGCCACTCTTCCTGACGCGCAACGATGGCACGCTTCTGAGCGCAGAGCGGGCTGCGCGCTTGCCTATCCTGACGGTAGCCTCCGGGCCGGCCAACTCGATGCGCGGAGCGGCATTCCTTTCGAAGGAGACGGACGCGATCGTGGTGGACATCGGGGGCAACACCAGCGATGTCGGCGTGTTGCACAAGGGCTTCCCGCGTGCGGCCGGTACGGTCATCGATGTCGGCGGCGTGCGCACCAATTTCCGGATGCCCGATGTCTACACCATCGGATTGGGTGGTGGCACGCGCATCAGCGCTGACTACGAGAGCATCGGGCCCGAGAGCGTCGGCTACCGACTTCACGAGGAGGCGCTGGTCTTTGGCGGCCGCACACTGACAGCCAGCGACATCGCCGTGGCGGGTGGCCTGGCCGGCTTCGGCGACCGCGATTTTGTAGCGCACCTGGACCGCGATAGCGTCGATCGGTGCATCACCCGGATGCAGGACAAGCTGGCTGCAGCCGTCGACCGCGTGCGCGCTTCCGACATCAGCGTGCCGCTGCTCGTTGTGGGCGGCGCAAGCGCGCTCGCGGGCGACCGCCTGGGCGACCTCGTGGTCACGCGACCGCCGCATTTCGCGGTGGCCAACGCCGTGGGTGCCGCGATGGCCCAGGTGAGCGGCGAATACGAACGGCTGTTCGGACTCGACACGGTCTCGCGCGACGCTGCGATCGAGTAGGCGACGGAGGAAGCTGATCGGGCCGCAATCGATCCTGATGCGCGGGTCGGGCCGCTGGTTGCAGCGTGAACGCACACACGGAAATTCCGGGAGAAGAAGTGATCATGCGCAAAATCGACGCCGAGCACATCGAGGCAATCGGCCTCGGGGCGAGTGTCTACGGCAGTGGCGGAGGAGGCGACTCGGAGCTTGGAAAATCGATCGCGATGGACATGCTGCGCCGGCACGGGTCAGTGCCCATGATCGACATCGATTCGCTCCTGCCCGACGACCTGGTCGTGCCTGTAGCGCTGGTCGGAGCGCCCACCGTGGCGATCGAGAAGTTCGCGAGCATGCAGCAGTTCGTCGGAGCGCTTGCGGCGGTCGAGAAGACCCTGGGCCGAAAGGCTTCCGTCTTGATGTGCACCGAAGCCGACGGGCTGAATTCCACGCTTGCGTTCGCAGTCGCGAGCCAGGTCGGACTGCCGTTGCTCGATGGCGACCTGATCGGTCGCGCATTCCCCGAGCTTCAGATGGCACTGTGCGACGACAGGGGAAACACGGTGGTGATGGACACTGTGGCCCACCAGCACTCCGAACGCTTCCTGCGATCGCTACTCGGTGACATGGGTGGTTCGGCCGGCGCGGTGCTTTGTCCGATGACCGGTGTCCAGGCGAAGCTCGTGGCGAATCCGGGATCGCTGACGAAACTGCGCGAGGCGGGCGACACGATATTGGCGGCGCGACAGGACAAGCGTGACCCGGTCACCGCGCTGGTTCAGTTCCTCGGTGCGCGTCGGCTGTTCGAGGGCAAGGTGATTGATGTACACCGCGCAACGACCGGCGGCCAGAACCACGGCACGACGACGTTGGTGGGCTTCCACAGCGAAGGGCATCGCCGCTGCCACGTTCGGTTTCGGAACGAGTTTCTGATAGCCGAAGTCGATGGTGCGGTCGTAGCCACGACGCCCGACTTGATGGCGATGCTGGACGTCGATACAGGCGAACCCATCACGGCAGAACGGGTGCGAGACGGGCTGCGCGTCACGTTGATCGGATTTCCTTGCCATCCGAAGTGGAGTACGACGGCAGGTATCGAGCTCGCTGGCCCGTAGGAAAACGCTTTGCGATCCGGCGCGTGCTCACAGCACGAAACTTGGTAAGCTTCCAACGATATGCGCGCGCCTTCCGACCAACTCAAGTTCCGGCCGATAGTCCATCTCGAGGGTGCCGTGCCGCGTGAACGGTTGGGCGAAAGCATTCTCAAGGATTTGCCCAGCACAGCGGGACTCACCCTGGTCATGGCACCTGCCGGATTTGGCAAGACCACCGCACTCGCGCAGATTGCGGCCCGCCTCGCAGACGACGGCGAACGTGTGGCCTGGCTCAATTGCGATCAACAAGACCGCGACCCCGGAGTTTTCGTCGAGAGCCTGTGCCGAGCCTGGATCTCCGCTGGCGCTGAGTCCATTGATCCAAGCATGGGGATCGCTGAATTGACCCACGCGCTGGAGCAGTCGGCACTCCGCGCGACACTCTTCCTGGACCGCTATGAGCAGGCTTCCAGCGATGCGGTCGACGCACTGCTGGCAACGCTCGCAGTGCTGCTGCCCCGGAACGTGCACTGCGTCATCGGCAGTCGGGTCGGACCCGAGTTCCCGCTCACCATGTTGAAGGTTGAAGGCCATCTGCGCGTGATCGACGTCGATGTGCTGCGGTTCAACGAGGAAGAGGCCCGCGCGCTATTGACTGCAAACCTGCCGGAGGCCGAGGCGCGCGTCGTCATCGACCGGGCCGCCGGGTGGCCGTTCATGCTGCAGCTCGCGCGCCTGCGGCTGGCTACCAGCGGACACGAGCCGCTGCTTGGGGACGGAATGGCCAGCCTGCCTGTGCACGAGATATTCGACTATCTCGCCACCCAGGTGTTCTCGGCGTTGAATCCTGATGATGTGCAGTTCCTCGTCGACGTGGCGATACTCGACAACATCGACGTCGCCTCTGCCAACGCAGTGCGCGCTCGTGCTGACAGCGCATCCCATATCGAGCGTCTGCAACGCATCAAGCCAATTGTCGTCGTGAACGCTCAGCCGTTGGGCGCGATCCTCCATCCGCTGCTCCGTGATCTGCTGCGCAGCATGCTTGAGCGCAAGGACGAAGGGGGCCATGCCGCAACCCTTCACGCACGCGCAGCCCTGCACTTCGCCGCGCGCGGAGCACTGCACGAGGCGGTGTCGCATGCGGTGCAGGCTGGGCGGTTTGAAATGGCGGCACGCATCCTGTCCGACGCCGGGGGGCTGCGCCTGATGGTCGATCAGGGCGGCGGCCGGGTTCGAACGCTGCTGCAGTTGCTGCCGTCGGCTGTGGTGCAGAAGCATCCGCGCTTGCGCATGCTGCGCATCCTGCTGCTGATCGCCGAGGAGAATGGCGTCGAAGCAGGCCTCGATTTCAATCGCATGACGGCCGGCCTGACGGGTTCCCACGGCGTGGACAGACTGGATGATTCGACGCGCGATGACCTCCTGCTCACACGATCCATCATGTCGGTCAATGATGCCGAGCACACTTTCCGCTTCAAGCCATGGGACGACCTGGCGAGTGCAATTGCGAAAGGACGCGAGCAGTTCGTCGAGGATCCGCGCTATTTTCTGCAGGCACTTTACGTGGAGATCGTGATGCTCCAGCGCTATGGTCCGCTGGATCGCGCGGAGCGGCGCGCTGCCGAAGCCCAACGTCTGCACGAGGAGGGCAAGGGCTCATACAACATTCCGTGGAACTGGATCTACAACGCACGCAACGCGTATGCGCGGGGCGACCTTGCGCTGGCCAAGAAAGAGCTGCAACGCGCGTCTTCTCCCAGAGAGCTCGACATTTTCAAATTCACGCATGGCACCTACGGCCAGATGGTCCATGCGCTGCTCGGCAAGCTGTGCTTCGACCAAGGAGACATCGACAAGGCGTTTGAACATTTCGAAGCAATCGCCCCAGTCAAGCCGATGATGCTTTTCGAAGTGCACGCCGGTGTGTATGTCCACTACCCGATGTGCGAATTCGCGCGGGGCAATGCGTCACGTGCGCTCGAGATGTTGGCCAACGCCCGCCAGATCGCATTCGAGGACAATCTTCCCCACCTGGAAATCCTCGCCGCGGCCAATGAAATCCAGATCCTGATCGCAATCGGGCGGCAGGACGAGGCCAACGATCTGGCGCGCAGCAGCAACATCGAGCACGTGTTGGGTATCGCGAGAGAGCCGGGTGAGTTACCGGTGACCGAGGTCGAGGCCGTCGAGGCGGCCTGCTTCTGCCTTGCCCTGGCCAACGGCAGGACATTCCTCGCCGGGCGTATCGCTGAAGACGCCCTGGCTTCAGCGCAGCGTTCCGGGCGGCGTCTCGCCGAGATCGACGCTCGTCTGATGCTCGCGCGCGCCGCCATCGCGCGTGCCGAGGCGCCCGCCGCGCGCCAAGCGGTCGAACAGGCCCTGCGCGTGGCCTCGGTGTGCGGCGTCGTGCAGCCTTTCATTTCTGCCGGAGGCGACGTCCTGGGCCTGGTCCGCGTCGTCGCGGCTGTTCCGAAGCATGAAGCGGCTGCCTGGGCCTCCAGCATTGTCGCCGCCGCCGACGAGAACCTGCAGCAGCGCAGCATTGCCGACGCACTGTTTACAGAGCGCGAACGCGACGTCTTGCGGGGACTGGTCAAGGGCCAATCGACCAAAATGATCGCCCGCGAACTCGTCTTGTCGCCCGAGACGATCAAGCATCATCTAAAAGCGATTTTTTCCAAACTTGGTGTGCGCTCACGTGATGCGGTGGTCGATGAGGTTAGGCGGCGCACACTCATTTGAGATGCTGGCCTGATGGTGATCTCGCGCCCTTTCGAGGTGCGCGCAGGCACGCGCGGGATATCGTCCGAGTTCGCCACGTGGCGTTCGATGCTGAAGCTGTGCTCAGGGGCGACTATCGCTTTGCGCTGAGCACGCCGACCTTACCGGGCGCATCGGGAAAATTGGTCTGCAGGGCCTTATGGCCGATCTCGCTGCAGTGCCGTCTTGGGCTCGTCGGTGACGCCCTGTTCGCGGCCGATGACAGCTGCCGCGCGCTCAAGAAGGGTGCCGGGTGCTTGTGTATGGCTTGCTGGATAGTCGCTATCCACGCCATGCAGCCGGGTTTGCCCTATCCCCCGTTTTTGGCGGCTGCGCCCCCCTCCACATGCATTGCCACTGCTGGGGTGCCTCGCCGAGACTTCATCCATCGAATCCCGGGTTGATAGGGCGTTCGCCATCCTCGGAAACCCGTCGTGATCGGCAATTTTGAAAGGGAAGCATGAAAGGACGAACATGAAGAGCTGCATCGATGTCGGCTACGCGAGCACGAAAGAGAAACATGAAATGAAAGGACAAACATGAAAATCGGCATCGATGTCGGCGGCACGAATACCGATGCCGTGTTGATCGACGGCACACGAATCGTTGCCAGTATCAAGGTTCCCACGACGACGGACGTCGGCGGAGGGATTCGCGAAGCCTTGACTGTCCTGTTGTCCTCGATTGGCAGTGGGCGTGTCACGGCAATCGTCATCGGGACGACCCATTTCACGAATGCGCTGATCCAGGGGGTCGGATTGTCTCCTGTCGCGGTGCTCCGGATCGGCGCCCCCGCGACCTTGTCGCTCCCGCCATTGTGCGATTGGCCGGATCGGCTCGCGCGCTGCATTGGCGATTTTCATCGAATCGTCGGTGGCGGCCATGACTTCGATGGACGGCGGATCGCGCCCCTCGATGAGGCCGCCATCGCCGACTTTGCACGGGAGATCAAGGCGCGAGGACTTGCCAGCGTCGCGATCAGCTCGGTATTCTCGGTTCTCAGCGCGGTGGACGAGGAGCGTGCCGCCGCGATTCTGCGCAACGAGGTTCCCGATCTCGCCATCACGCTCTCCAGCATGATCGGCCGGGTCGGGCTGCTCCAGCGCGAAAATGCAGCGACGATGAATGCCAGCCTCGTCGCCCTGTCGACGCGCGTGGTGGATTCGTTCCGAGCGGTCATCGCCGAAATCGGGCTCGATGCGCCCTTCTACGTCAGCCAGAATGACGGCACCATCATGAGCGCCGACATGGTTGCGCGTTTTCCGGTGCTCACTTTTGCATCCGGGCCGACCAACTCCATGCGTGGCGCTGCGCTGTTGTCCGGATTGAAGGACGCCATCGTGGTTGATATTGGCGGAACCACCAGCGACATCGGGGTGATCGCCAACGGCTATCCGCGAGAGTCCTCGATCGCGGTCGATATCGGCGGTGTGCGTACCAATTTCCGCATGCCGGACCTGCTGTCATTGGGTTTGGGCGGTGGCAGCCGGGTTCATGAAAATGGCATCGGCCCTGATTCCGTCGGTCACCGGTTGACAAGCGAAGCGCTGGTATTTGGCGGGTCCACCCTGACCGCAACCGATATCGTCGTGGCGGCCGGCTATGCCGACATCGGCGACCGATCGCGAGTACGCCACCTCGACGCCATCACGGTGAACCGGGCCCTCGACTGGATTCATGCCTCGCTCGACGAAGCCATCGACCGGGTCAAGACAAGCCCGGCACCGGTACCGGTGGTGCTCGTTGGCGGCGGAGCGGTACTGGTCAACCGTCCGTTGCGCTCTGCGTCCGAGATCATCGTGCCGGAACATTCCGGTGTCGCCAACGCCTTCGGCGCCGCTTTGGCGCAAGTGGGCGGCGAGGTCGATCAGGTGATGCTCTATGGCGGCTCAGGGCGAGACAACGCGATCGGTCAAGCAACCGAATTGGCTCGAAACCGTGCGGCCGAAGCCGGCGCGGTCATGTCCACGATCAACATCACGGAAATCGAAGAACTGCCTTTGGCTTATCTTCCGGGCGGCGCTGTGCGCGTTCGGGTCAAGGCGGTAGGGGAGCTGGCAGGATCATGAGCAGGTTTTTCACACACGACCAAATTTCCGATTTCGCCCGCGGCGCGGCCTTTCTTGGCGCCGGCGGCGGTGGCGACCCGTATGTCGGCAGCCTGCTGCTGCGTCGCGCGATGGATGGCATCGACGGGATCCGCATGATCGATGTCGAGGACGTGCCGGAGGATGCGCTGGTCGTCCCCAGCGCCATGATGGGCGCGCCGACCGTCCTGATCGAGAAATTGCCCAACGGCAAGGAAGCGGAGATCTCGCTGAGGCGGCTGGAGGCCACGCTCGGTCAGCGCGCTTTCGCCGTGATGCCGGCGGAAATCGGCGGGATGAACGCACTCTTGCCGCTGGTCCTGGCGGCGAGGCTCGGTTTGCCGGTGGTCGATGCGGACGGCATGGGCCGCGCCTTTCCCGAATTGCAAATGACGACCTTCCATGTCCACGGCCAGTCAGCATCGCCGATCTCGATCACCGATGAAAATGGCAACAACGTGATCATCCACGCCGAGAGTGATTTCGATGGCGAACGATTGGCCCGCGCAACGGTGATCGCGATGGGAGCGACCTCTCAGATGTGCTGCTTCCCGCTTTCCGGGGCTGCGTTGCGCAAGAGCGCGGTGCGCGGAACCTTGACGGCTGCCATTGGTATCGGACACGCTATCCGTACAGCTCGGGAGGCCCACTCCGATCCTGTCGATGCGCTGATCGCCTATCTGCGCGCGAGCGCCTATTACGCTTCCAGCTTCGTGCTTTTCGACGGCAAGATCGTTGATCTCGACAGGCAGACGACCGGCGGGTTCGCGCGCGGAGTGGTCAAGATCGCTGGACTGGCCCCCCAAGAGGGAATCATGGAAGTCCTTTTCCAGAACGAGAATCTGGTGGCGCGCCTCGACGGCGTTGCTCGGGCGATAACGCCCGATCTGGTCTGTGTCGTCGATCGAGAAACAGCGGAGCCGATTCCCACCGAAGGCCTTCGCTATGGCCAGCGTGTGAAAGTCATTGGCGCCAGCGCGGCCGCCGTCATGCGATCGCCGAAAGCGCTGGACGTGTTCGGCCCGGCAGCGTTCGGTTTTCCGGAGCCCTTCGTACCGATCGAGGAGCTGGAGGCCCGTTGGAAAAATCGATGATCGTGCGCGACTCATCGAGAGATCCACTTGCCATTCCGGCGGAGGATTGAGCCACGTTGCGCTGCCCGGCTTCGTGCCGGGCAGCCAGCTGGGCTCAAGTCTTGACTCCGACGGCACGATCAACGCCAGCTCAAGTGGCGGGGCGATTCTGACCGAGTTCGGCTGGTTCGGCGTCACCTGCTTCGGGCCCGCCCCAGCACGTCAGGCCCCAGGAGATATCCATGCACCACCTCGCCATCCGATCCCTCTTTCGCTACCCATCCGGATCCGACAGTGATCCGCAGGAGAGCACCGAGTGGTGCGACGCACTCCTCTCGGTGCTGCACGCGGCGGGACCGGCGCGGGTGCATCAGCTGATGGACATGCTGGCCGCGGCGGCGCTCTCCCCCGCCATCGGATGGGCGCCAATGCGTGGCACTCCCTACGTCAACACGATCCCGGTCGATCGCCAGACGGAGTTTCCAGGCGATCTCGCGCTCGAGGAGCGCCTGGCCTCGCTCATGCGCTGGAACGCGTTGGCCATGGTGGTGCGCGCCAACAAGGCGTATGGCGAGCTGGGCGGCCACATCGCCAGCTACGCGAGCGCCGCCGACCTGTTCGAGGTCGGCTTCAACCACTTCTTTCGCGCCAGCGACGACGCGGCTGGCGGCGACCTGGTGTTCTATCAGCCGCACTCGGCGCCGGGCGTCTATGCCCGCGCGTTCCTGGAGGGCCGCCTGAGCGAGCCGGATCTCCTGCGCTACCGCCAGGAGATCGGGACCCGCGCCGATGGCGCGCAGGGCCTCAGCAGCTATCCCCATCCGTGGCTGATGCCCGATTTCTGGCAGTTCCCCACCGGCTCGATGGGCATCGGACCCATCGCATCGATCTACCAGGCGCGCTTCATGCGCTACCTGCAGCACCGCGGCCTGCTCGAGGCGAGTTCGCGCAAGGTCTGGGGCGTGTTCGGCGACGGCGAAATGGACGAGCCGGAGAGCATGAGCGCGCTCACGCTGGCGTCGCGCGAACGCCTCGACAACCTGATCTGGGTGGTCAACTGCAACCTCCAGCGGCTCGACGGTCCGGTGCGAGGCAACGGCCGCATCATCGATGAACTCGAGGCGCTGTTCGCCGGCGCCGGCTGGCGTGTCATCAAGCTCGTCTGGGGCTCGGATTGGGACGGCATGTTTGCACGCGACCCCGACGGCGCGCTCGCGCGGGCGTTCTCGGAGACGGTGGACGGGCAGTTCCAGACCTTTGCCGCCAAGGACGGCCGCTACAACCGCGACCACTTTTTTGGCCAGAACCCGCAACTCGCCGCGCTCGCGCACGGCATGAGCGACGAGCAGATCGATCGCCTCAAGCGCGGCGGCCATGACATCGTGAAGATCCACGCCGCGTACCATGAGGCGACGCGCACCGAAGGCCAGCCGACAGTGATCCTCGCGCAGACGAAGAAGGGCTACGGCATGGGTGGCTCGGGCCAGGGCCGCATGACGACGCATCAGCAGAAGAAGCTGGAACGCGACGACCTGATCGCATTCCGCGACCGCTTCGACCTGCCTCTCACCGACGAACAGGCAGCGTCGCTGGAATTCTTCAAGCCCGCCGACGACAGCCCCGAGATGCGCTACCTTCTCGCCCGCCGGGACGCGCTCGGCGGCCGGATGCCCAGTCGCCGTGGCCGCGCGGCGACCGTGCCGGTGCCCGCGCTTGCCACCTACGGCAAGTTCGCGACGCAGGCGGCTGGCAAGGAGATGAGCACGACGATGGCCTTCGTGCGCATGCTCAGCAACCTGCTCAAGGACAAGTCGCTCGGCCCGCGCATCGTGCCGATCGTCGCCGACGAGGCGCGCACCTTCGGCATGGCCAACCTGTTCAAGCAGATCGGCATCTATTCGAGCGCCGGCCAGCGCTACGAGCCGGAAGACATCGGCTCCGTACTGAGCTACCGCGAAGCCACCGACGGACAGATCCTCGAAGAAGGCATCAGCGAGGCCGGCGCGATCAGCAGCTGGACGGCCGCTGCCACAAGCTACTCGGTGCACGGCCAGGCGATGCTGCCGTTCTACATCTACTACTCGATGTTCGGTTTCCAGCGCATCGGCGACCTCATCTGGGCCGCGGCCGACCAGCGTTCGCGTGGCTTCCTGCTGGGCGCCACGGCCGGTCGCACCACGCTCGGCGGCGAGGGGCTGCAGCACCAGGACGGCAGCAGCCTTCTGCAGGCGTCGACCGTGCCGAACTGTCGCGCCTACGATCCTTGCTTCGCTGGCGAGTTCGCTGTCATCCTCGATCACGGCATGCGCCAGATGCTGGAGGAGCAGCAGGACGTCTTCTACTACGTCACGCTGATGAACGAGAACTATGCGCAACCTTCGCTGCCGGACGGCGTCGAGGGCGACATCCTGCGCGGCCTGTATCTGTTCTCGCAACACGCGCCGGAAGACGCGCCCGCTCGCGTGCGCCTGATGGGCTCGGGCACCATCCTGCGCGAGGTGATCGTGGCCGCGGAGTTGCTGGCCGCCGATTGGGGCGTTGCCGCCGAAGTGTGGAGCGCGACCAGCTTCAGCGAGCTGGCACGCGACGCTCGCGAGGTCGAGCGCTGGAACCGGCTGAATCCGAACGACGCTGCGCGCGAGAGCCACCTTCAGCATTGCCTGCCGGGCGGCGCCCCGGTGATCGCCGCGAGCGACTATGTTCGTGCGTGGCCACAGCTCGTGGCGAGCTACCTGCATGCGCCGTTCACCGCCCTCGGCACCGACGGCTTCGGACGCAGCGATACCCGTGCCGCGCTGCGCCGTTTCTTTGAGGTCGATCGCCATCAGATCGTGCTGTCGGCTCTCACGGCACTGCGCGCGCAAGGAGCGGTCGACGCCTCGATATGCGCGGACGCCATCGATCGCTACGGTATCGATGCGCAGCAGCCACCGTCATGGATCTGTTGATCGCCGTCACGTCGTTCGCCATGCGAGACGCGGCCGGGTTTGCCCCATCCCCCGTTTTTGTTGGTTGCGCCCCCCTCTGTATGCATTGCCACTGCGAGGGTGTCTCGCCGAGACTACTTCCATCCAAGCGTCAAATCGTCAGGATGAGTTGAGAAGCTTCTGCCGGAAATGAAGGGACGAACATGAAAATAGACATCAATGTCGGCGGCGCGAATGCCGGGCGATCTGAGCTACGGAAAACGCGGCCGGCGCAGGCCCGCGCTCAAGCAGGTGGCCGGTTTCGCGGCGCTGCACACCTGGCTGGATTGAAGCGATGAAGCTTGCTCGCATGCCCGATTCCACCGCGGCGCCCCGCGTGAGCGTCTTGCGCATCGTGCTCATTTTGCTCGCGGTCATGATTGCGCTGCCGGCCTTCGTGATGGGCGCCGAGCTCAGCCAGGCGCTCGGTGCCGTCGGCGCCATCAAGTCCAGCTTGGCCGGTGGCGCGATCCTCGCGCTGATTGCGGCCATGGCCGGGGCAGCCGGAGCGCATACGCGCAAGACCACGTACGAGCTGATCACCGATGCCTTCGGCGCGCACGGCGCGCGGCTGGCCAATGGCGTGCTGGGCACGAGCATCCTCGGCTGGTACGGCGTCGTGGCGATGATGTTCGGCCATGCGCTGGCCTCTGTCAGCCCAGCAATGGCAAGCACACCGGTCTGGCTTCTTGCGATGGGTGGTTGTGTACTGACGACGGTCACGGCGATGGTCGGCTTTCGTGCGCTTGATTTGCTGTCCGCCGTGACCACTCCGCTGAAGTTGCTGCTGCTGATCTGGACATTCATCGCCGCGTTGCGCGGCGGGCTGGATCAAGTCTGGGCTTTCGTGCCCGCCAGTGCGATGTCACCGGGCCTGGGTGTGTCGATGGTTGCGGGCGGCCTGATGGTGGGTGCCGTGCTGTCACCCGACATATGCCGCTTCGCACGTTCGCCGGGCCACGCCGCGCTGGCCTGCGCGCTAGCCTATGGATTGGGCTTTCCGCTAGTGCTGATGCTGGCTGGTTTCCCTAGCCTGGCGACTGGCGACAAGGACCTGGTGCGCATCATGCTGACCCTCGGCCTGGGCGTCCCGGCACTGTTGATCGTAGCGCTGACGGCGTGGTCCACCAACACCTTCAATCTGTACGCAGCCACCTTGATCGGCAGCACCTTGCGGCCGCGCCAGCCCCCCTGGCAGCTCACGTTGGTCGCAGGCATTGTCGGCACAGTGCTGGGCCTGGTCGGCATTGGCGACATCCTGGTTCCGTATTTGCTGTGGCTGGGAGTGTGTACGCCGCCAATTGCCGGCATCTATCTGGTGAATGTGGTGCGGGCTTCGAGCAGGGCGTCCGCCCCAACGCGCTGGCGACCTGACGCGCTGGTCGCCTGGGCATTCGGCAGCGGCTGGGCGGCGCTGGCACCGCATTGGGGTTTGGCGCTGACTCAGGTGCCGGCGCTGGACTCGATCGCGGTTAGCGCGCTGGCCTACTGGCTGCTGCAGCACGTGCCGCGTGTGTCCGTCCACTCATCGGCCACCAGATAGGGACAACGAAGAAGGCGACGACCGGTATCGACGTCAATCAAGCTTGTGGCATCGTCTCCAGCCGCGCTACCCACCGCTGCTGATAGCTCTTCAACTCCCGCGCCGGATGCGCCACCGCCGCCTCCGTCCTCGGCGTCCACCCCTGCGTCCCCGTCCACCGTGCCAGCACCCACGCCCCCCGCGCGGTGCCCTCCAGCTCGTCGACATTCACCTGCACCGCATGCGGCGGCAACAACGCCGCGAGCACGCCGCAGACGACCGGATTGCGAGCGAT
>FSWG01000251.1_pt1 | contig 23304 bp, 17 predicted proteins | sample 1637941 | NCBI WGS metagenome assembly FSWG01 (sample SAMEA3914789, study PRJEB12502) | metagenome | biome: forest; material: soil | place: Canada | collected 2011-07-03 | depth 0.3 m | reverse complement strand
GAAACCGAGATCCAGAGCGAGGTCGAGTCCCTGAAAGCCCGGTTCTCGGACACGAAAGCGCTGTACCGCGAAGTCTGCGCGCTGCTGTTCTTTCGACACGGCATCACCCCGACCGCCAGCAAGCTCTACCAATACGCCCGGCGCGGATCGATGAGCGCCCCAGCCGAAGCCTTGGCCAAGTTCTGGGAGGAGCTTCGAGCGAAAGCGCGGATCGAAATCGACCATCCGGACCTGCCGGAGGGGCTCAAGGTCGCCGCCGCAAATGCCATTGCTGAAATCTGGAGGCAGGCGAGTGCGGCCGCCCGGGCCGAACTTGCCGAGGTACGCATCGAGGCACGGGCCGATGTCGCCCGCGCTGAAACTGACCTGGCTTCCTGCCGGCGCGCCTCCGAAAACTCGGAGATTCAGGCTGAGGTCCTTCGGCAGGAGATTCGGAGACTGGAAGAGGTCGCGCGATCGACAAGCACGGAACTTGAAGCCGAACGACGCGCACATGCCGGGACCGCGGCTCGGATGCAGGAACTGCAGCGGCACCACGACGAACTAGTCAGCCGTCAGGACGCGATGCGAACGGCATTCAGTGTCGACTTGGCGAAGGCGCAAGGCGCTGTTGAAGCCGCGAACGCACGCGCGGACTCCGCAGAGCGTCGTGCGCTGCTGGAAATCGACGAAGAACGCCAGGCTCGCGCGAAGGCAGAAAAGCAACTGGAAACCGTGCGCAGCCAGGCGGTGAAGGAGGGCGCACGCCACCGCGAGGTCGAGCTGGAGCAAGCCGACGCGCTCGGCAGTTTGCGTGCCCAATTTGACGCGGCGCAGGCAAGCATCCAGGAGCTGTCGGCGGCCCGACTCCAGATTGCGGATCAGCTCGAAACTGCGTCTCGGGAGCTCACCGAAGTCAGCCAGCGCGCCGTGACGAGCAAGGCCGAGGCCGACACCATGCGTTCGATGCTCGAGCGCATGCCTCCCGCGTCGCCAGCGGAACCCACTGCGCCCTCCGCAAAGGCCAAAATCAAGTCGCCTAGACAAAAGGCTTGAAGGCCCTTCGCCATACCAGGTGCGGCCCCTCGGCAGGGGAGTGCGCGCAGTGAGATCGACCCAATCGCATCGAGCGCGCGCTCTGCCATCAAGATGCTACTTTAAGTCTGTAGACTCAAACTCATCTCGAATGCGAACCTCACGGCTCTATGAGAGGCCGTGGACGCAACGTCGAATCAGCACGCGATCGTGTCGCCAGACACATGCGCGCGCTTCGCGCCGACCAGGGCATATCACAAGAAGTGCTCGCGGCGAAAGTGGAGTTGCACCGCACCTACATCGGATCGATCGAACGCAGTGAACGCAACGCATCCCTCGACAACATTGAACGCATCGCGCACGCGCTCGGCGTGGACATCTGCGATTTGCTTTCGCCTGCATAGGGGTCATGCGGCCTTGAATGTGAGCTGCCGCGCTACTGATGGTCTGCATCATTTGGAGGGCAAGCCCACGGCGTTGAGTCTGCAGCGCTATGCACGAATGCGGTAGTCAGTTGTACGTCCGTCCTGGTCGACAACCGGTGCTTGCAGACTTCTCGGCGAGCGACCGTTCGGCAGGCGGTTAAGTACCCTTCCATTGACTAGCGCGCCAAGGTATCTCACTGGAATGTGCCTCACGAATGCTATGTCTTGACATTCCTATCACAGCGCCGGTTGAGCGAAAGCGCCGGCGATAGCAACGGTGCGTCCACACGACGACGTGTTGTTCGCTAATCCGGGAATTCGTACTCGATGAAGAGATCTCCAGTCACAAATTCCGGTGGCAATTTCTCAAGCTGAGTGTGTGCGTCCGGCGAGGCTTTGGCAGCCCCGGCCGCGATCCAGTCGCTGCGCACGAGTTGGTTGCCCGTCCGCTTTTCGAGCGCGTCCATCAGCGCGCCGCGCGGGACTTCCGAATTCATCTTGACGGAACCGTAGCAGCCAGCTTCGGTGGAACACATGCCCACGCAGCGAAGCCGCAATGCGCCCACAACCGGAACCGGCGTCGCGTTGGTGCTGCCGTGGTGCCCGACCTTGTAAAAGTCGACGGAAGCTAGAAGTTCTCGGGCCTCCGCTGTGATGCCGGGATCTTGACCTTTCACGGCTTTGCCGTAGAGCCAGTAGGCCCAGTTTCCCCACTGCGCATCGCCGACGAAGAGCAACTTCTTACCGCCGCAAGTGAACAGAACGACGAGACTTTGATTGTTGAGTGTGCCGTCGATCGTGTTCGCCGCGGCCGCCAGCACGTCGGGTTGCTCCGCGTGCAGCGCGGCCTCCATCTCCTCGGGGCTGGACCAGGGCTTGAACGCCTCGGCCGGATAACAGCCGGCGGAGGCCGGCCAGCGCTGATCGAAGGGCTTGAACGCCGTGCTATCGGGGAGCCCCGACTTCTCCACGGCAGCGAAGTATTGCGCGGCCTTGTTGTCGCTCGCGGAGAATTCCGTCGCCTCGTCTATGGGGGCAGGGCCGAGGATGCGCGCCGTCAATGCGCCCTGCAGCGACGCCGGCAGTTGCGCCTCGTCGCCGGATTCGTAGTAATACACCGGTGGCCGATTCTTGAACCCGCCGGTCACGACCTGGATCGCCTGATCATTGCTGCCGCCAGCCACACCCAGTGCGTTTTGCGCCATGTCCCGCGCCTGCCTGCCGGCGGGATCGTCGCGCGCCGCGAGGCGCAACCGCAGATGTTGCGCGAGCGACGTGACCTGTCGCTTTAGGTCACTCGCCTTGGTGTTGTGCGGATCGAGGCGATTGGTGATCCAGACGCACTCAACTTCGAACTCGGCGAACGCCGCGGCCTGCGTGGCGAAGCCAGACAAGTGGTCGGCATGGTTGTGTGTGACGATCACGAGCGCGAGCTTGCGGCCAGTGACCTCACCGAGATCCTTCACGCAGTCGCCGATCGTGCCGATGTTGCCGGCATGGACGCCGCAGTCGATCAGGATGAACCGCGGGCCATCCTTGGTCGGAACGGTCACCAAGAAAAAATCACCAAAGCCCACCCTGTACATGCGCACGCGCAATCCGTTGGCCGCACCGGCGCCAGCCTGCTCGGCCGAGATCGCTGCCTTTCCCGCTGCCGTCGTCTTCTTCTTCGCAACCATTTCACGCACCTCCGTGCAAGAGATTGAAGTTCGCTTGGAAATTGCGAGGATCGGCGGTGTCGCCTTGCGCGAGTCCGGCCGCCAATACGTAGCGGCGCTGGCGCTCCTCGCGTGTCTTCCCTTCGACGCCGATCAACGGCTTGCGAATCGCGAACCGGACCGTCGGGGGGATCGCGTGGCCGGTGCCGTCCCGCGTCGGTGCGGAGATGATGAGCGTGACGCCACCGCGCAACGGAAAGCTGCCGGCCTCGGGAAATTTCGAGTCGAACGGCACGAGGCGGGTCTGCACCAGTTCGACCACCATGTCGGACAGCAGTCGCCCGTCCGGGCCGATGCGGAACGTCTGATGGAATGACGGCGCATACGGTCGCTGATCGGGCGGCAGTTTCGGATCGTCGTCGAAGCCGAGCCGCCGCGCATTCTTGAATGCGTACTCGCGCAGGATGTCGCCGTTGCGATTCATGGACTCCCGGGTGCGGCCGCCGGGGAGCATGAATATCAGCTCCTGCTTCTTGCTGTCCGGCCCGAGCTTGGCCCAGACAGGCGGCAGCGCCTCAGGCTCGGGCGACCTCGTCCACTCGGGCACTCGCGGCCAGCACAGCGCGTCCTCCGAAAAGAAGCTCGCGCTGTCCGGATAGATGCCGCGGACGCGGAAGGCCTGCATCAGCATCTGCCGCACGGACCGGTCGGCCTCGGGACGAAGGTCGGCGCTGGCGGTCATGAGGGCGCGCAGGAAGTCGCCGAAGGTAATGTCCACCGGCGGACAGTAGTCGAGCGCGCGGGCGCAAAGCTGAAAAAACTCGTCCGCCGTCCTGGCAGCGGCCTCTGTGAGCAGGTTCGCGAGCGAGAGCGGTAACTCCGGCGACGTGACGGGCGCGCCGCCGGCGCGGTAGATGCGAAACAGGTCGGCCGACTCGTGCATGTAGGTAGAGAAGTAGGCATCGAACACGGCGGCGACAAGGATGCTGCCTAGCGCATGCGGGTCATTAGTGCAGCGCCGGAGGGCGGCGGGATCGGGCCGTTCGTCGAGCGCGGCACGCAGCCCATGTGCCTTTCCCGATGCCTGTCCGAACTGCTGCGCGAGTTCGACCAGCGGGTTTCGAACCCATTCCTCGCCGCGGATGCGTGCGGGCGCTTTGCCGGTCTGCGCCGAACCCATGGCGGGTGCGGCATCGGGCATGAGTTCGAACTGGTAGAGGCGGCCGCCCGTCTTCTGAATCGTGTCGAGCAACGCGTCCGGGTGACAGAAATGCAGGAACAGCGCGGTGAGATCGGCGAAGGCCTCGTGGAACGCCAGCACTTCGGGGTTGGTAGGTTCCGTGAAGAAGGTGCGAATGCCGTCGATGACGGCATGCGTCACCTCGTGCGCGATGATGTCGTGCGAGAGGCAGGTGAACACGCGCTGCCCAGGCAAGTTGTTGCCCTGGTTCTGTTCCGCGGCCTTGAAATAGCCGAACAGGATGCCCTGGGCCTCGCGGCTGTAGAAGGCGTTGGCCTGCACCATCGCATGCGGATAGAGCTTGAGCACCCAGATGTCGTCGGTTGGGTCGGCCGGCTTCTCGCGACCGATCGGTCGATCGGCCCGGCGCCAATGGATGGAGCGCCCAAGCGCCGCCTCAAACTTGTCCACCGTCTGCGAGGCCACTGCATACACCATCTGCTGGTGAAACCGGGGATCGGACTCGGACGGATCCAGGCCCTGGGACGCCAGGATGAGAGGGTCGTTCAGATTGACGGGCGGGTAGTAGCACTTGTTTGCACCGTCATAGTCGATCACCGCAAAGCGGCGCCCCACTGGGCCGGGCTTCAGGTTCCGCTCCCAGCGGATATCCACCTTCATCATGTTGCCGACGAAGTTGCCCGCGCTAGGATCCAAAGCGTAGACGCGCAACGTGCGAGCCGCGGGCTCCGGAATCTTCATCCAGGGCGGCAACGCCTTCGAGGCCTTCGCCCCCGGAATCTTTCCCGTGACGCCAGCGGCATCCGCAGTATCGGCCTTCGACGATTTTTCTGCCTTTCGAGCCATTGCTTCCCTTTCCTGGGCCACGGGGCCGTTGTCGCGAACAAGATCCTGCGATGCGCCTCATCCTCGATGCCGAGGAGACGAATCGACCTCAGGTGTCAACGAAGTAAGTCTGGATGACCGGCGAATCGTCGTCGGCGTGCAGCACCCGCGACGTCCGCAGATCTGCCGCTACGTCCGGATGCGGCCGCGGATATTTACCCGGATTCGATGGGACACAGTGCACGAAGGCAGGGTCCGGAAACCGGAGCGCATTGCCCGGAAACCAGGAGTGCCTCGACCCGTGGTGCGGAACCTGCACGACCTGCAACTGGTTCCAGCGTGCGTTGCCAAAATGGGTCTGCATTTCCGAGAGCGTGGCGTCGTCCAGTGTCAGGTCGCCCGTCAACAGCAAGCCCTGGCTCCCGTTGTACCGCTCGGGCCATGCGTGCCAGTGGTTGACGCAACGCACCATCTCACATCCGCACCAGGGGTCGCACAGCTGGCAGATAGACGGGTAGGCGTTCGCCAACGGCCTCATCAGCGTGCATAACGAGATGTTGTTGCGCTCGGCACCCGAGTCGCCGAAATGCCGGTCATAGCACGCTCTCAGCTCGGCCCGCCATCCTCGACGCGGCTGCCGCCCAGCCGTGAGGACGTCGAAACGCTTGAAGATCGCGGCGACGTCCCGCGCTACCTGTCGCATATCCCGCCTGGAGCGGTTGGCGACGCTCTCCGGAAGCGCGGCGTTGAAGAACACGAACTCGAATGGAAACCTCCCGGCGACCGAAACAACTTGCCCGTGAGAGCGACGAAGGACGCGCGCTTCTTTTGCGGCACCACCCAGCACACGGTCTCGGTACTGCCCAGGGTCCGTGGGATCGGGTGCCTCATCATTCCGGTCGTCGCGTCGCACGCCATCGAGGAAGGTCGGATCAGGCAGCGGATCGCCTCCATCGACCGCACCGTCGCCTCTGCCACCTTGTACCAACAGCACGCCGTCTACACGACCCGACAAGCCCCGCGCGTCAAGGTAGCCGATCGGATCGATCGCGAAGCCGGCCGTAGCGGCGGATGAGATGTCCTCATCGCCCAGGGAGGCGGCGTGTGCCAGGCGCTGCTTGAGCCCCACATAAGGAAGCACCAGCCATTTGACCCGATAGGTCTCGAGAAACTGCTCGAGCCCGTTGACGTGGTCGTTGTCGAAGTGCGAGACCACCATCATGTCGACCGTCGTGTCGCGCCTCCAGCGCCTTTCCCAAGACAGCTCGTCGATCGCGTCACGGATGCGGTTGCTGCTCCTGGAGCCGCAGTCGTACCCCCAGCGAAACGCAGCCCCATCCTGAGCTTCAACAAGTCCGGTGAAGAAGGTTCCGTGGCCTACCGCACGGAACTCATGTTGGAAGCGAAAAGTATCCACGGCGTGCGCCCCTCAACGGCAAGACTTGGTGGGCGATGCGGCAATGCATCGCAGGAAACCCGTTCCACGTTGAACAAGGACTCCTACCAATAGAAACGAATTTCGCGTCACGTGTCCGACAAGCCACTCGAATTTTCGCGAACAACTGGCATACCTGGTGAAGCCACAGGCCCGACACAGAGCCGGGCCGATATCTCAATCTGCGGCTCGGCGCGTGCCAGCCTACATGACAGGCCGTCCGTGGCACCCACAAGATCTGCATTTGTAATGCGAATCTATCCGACAACACCAACTCAACGCTATCCCGCCGCGGACCTCGCGCGGCTACTAGGCTTGTACTTTTTCTTCGCGAGCAAATCGGGATCGACGGCAATGGCAGCAATGCTCACCTCGAAGCCCAGTGCTCGAAGTGTCTTGACCGCGTTCCTGAGCGTGACCTTGGAGAAGAAGGGGAGCTCGCCCGGAAGGGCCTTGCTTGTGGCGATCGCATAGACAACGCGGTACCGCGATGCGTCGGGTCGCATCGTTGGGTCGGCAAGGCAGTGCGCGACCGGCAAAAGGTCGTTTAGATAGACACGGAAATCCAAATCAGCGACGAAGGCTTCAGCAGCAACGTAACCTTGAGCGAACAGATGACTCAAGGTGCCAGAGCTTCTGTAGTACTTGACATGGATCAGATCGGTACCATTGCGTAGAAGGTCGCAGAATTCGATCTTGTCATACGAGCCACCAATGGGAACGGTGCGCTGATCCATGAGCGCGACGTCCTTGTCAACTTTGGAAACGGCATCGTTGTAGTGCTCTTCGCGTTCGCAGTCGTAGACTGGAAAAGCGTAAGCGTAGGGTTCGATGCCCGCGAGCGCCCGATCAATAGACGCAACGAAGTCCTGGTCGATCTGATACCAAGTTCCGTTTCGAAGGACGTATCTTTTGTCGGCGTCTGACAGCTCAGCATAGAGACAGCGGTATGCAGACCACTCCTTCAGCGGCTTGAAGTTCTCATCATTGGCATGCACGCTGGACAGCTTTAGGGACTCAGTACAAAGCGCGCGTCCCTTTCCTTGCAGATAGTCCGCGAGATCTGAAAGCTGCAGGACTGCGTAGCGAGGCGTCCTTGGGTAGAGGTCGAAGGAATAGCCATGCTGAGCCTCCCAGTCGACGATCTCGGGCTCGCCAAGCCATACGGCTTCGTCCCTCGCAGCCAACGCGTCATCCAGCAGCATGTCGAGGACGAAGATGTCGTCTGTATTCTTGACCTTGCGAACGTTGTCGAACCACGCAAATTCAACGGGCAGTCCGGCGTTGTACAGCTCGAGCGCCTTCTCCAGGATCGCGGGGATGCCGTCGAGATTGGTCTCGACCATCAGCGTCAGGGCGTCACGGCCCGTCACCTGCGAGCCGAGCTCGGGAACGCGCGACGACCCGGTGACGGCGTAGAGCATGTCCAGATCCGTGTTCATCTGGAGCTCGAAGATGTCAACTTCTGTCGTGCTTTGAGTGCGCGAATTCAGCGGATTGTTGTCGTAACTGGCCTTGTCGACACTCCGAAGTTTGCGCGGGTCAATGGCGTTCAACGCAACCCGCATCCCAAAATCTCTCTCGACGCTCTCGCCCTGCAGCAAATGAAAGCCCGAACCGAACGAGAGCGCGAATTTGCGGCCCGCATGTTCGACGACGAGCACCGCCCCCACAGTGCGACTAACCCCAAAAGTTTCGTCAGGAACGTCTGGCCTGGACGTAAATATGCGCGTCCAGGGCGGCGGAGCGCCGACTCGATCGCGCTTGACGTACAGCTTCGCCGTGCCGCCGGAGAGCTTCAAGTCAAGCGGTGCCTTCGCGTTCTCCAGCTTCAACAGCACCCGATCTTCGAGTGCGTCTTTGCATAACCAGATCGCGAGCTTTTCCTTTCGATCGGTGTCGTTTGCCATTGCTCTGTTCGAGGAATCCTCAAAGCGGGTGTGCGCAACCCGGGTCAGCCCATCGATTTCGGCGCCATCGTCAAAATTGTTCAGGTGCTAGCTTAGTAGAACGGATTTCGAGCCGAAGACCCGACATTCAGGGTTGAACGAGCTCCTCCTGCGCATTTCGGCAATCGTGCGCGCACGCCAGCCAGGTCTTGCCGCAGCCAGAGGCAGGTACCCAGATCGAAGCTGCACGTGTAGCCCACGCGGCCACCGCAGCCAGGGAGCAGGCCGCCCGCGAACAGGCGGTGGCGTTGAGCACACCCTTGGCTAAAGTCGAAGCAAAGCTGCGCGAGACCGAGGAGCGTTCGCGCCGTGAGGCCGAAGTGGCCCAGGAGCGAGCAACCGGCGCTGAGCGTCCTGCTGCGATGGAGATTGAGAACGAGCGGGCAGCCCGCACCCGTGACGACAAGCGCGTCGAGACCCTGAAGAAGAGCATCGAAGCGCTGCGAGCCGCATCTGGCAACCAGGTCGGGGAACTGGTGGCAACGAGAACGTCCCTTGAGCATGAACGGCGCGAGGTCGAGCTTCTGCGCGCGATAACCGATGAGGCCGTCCGGCAGCGCGAGATGGTCGGCGCCGCTCTGACTAAAACCAAGCTGGCCATCGAGCGCGCAGAAGCCGAGGCCAGAACCAGCCAAGCGGCGATGGCGCAGCTGCTGCCATTGATCCCAGACGCCAAGCCGAAGCACTCGCCCCGCGGGGAAGAGGCATGCCGCGTAAGACTAGCATCTGGTCATCTCGTTGGGTCATCTGTGGCCCCGAAGCCCAGCCCCCTTGAAATTGCCTAACTAAGTCGTAAATAGGGCAAACGGGCCTGCCCCAGCGACTTCGAACAGGGCCAATCCCGAGGATCCAAAACAAGTTTTTGGCGCCGAGCGGGGCGCGTGAGGGGTTGAGATGGCTGTCATCAAGAGCTTTTCGGTCGGCAATGGCGACATGTACTACATCCGCCATGGCAGCGACAACTTTACGATCATCGACTGCAATCTGTCCGACGACAACTCCGACAGGATCATCACGGAACTGAAGCGGCAGTCCGCCGGCAAGAACGTCCGGCGCTACATCTGCACGCACCCTGACGGTGACCACTTCGGCGGGATCGAACTGCTCGATGCGGAGATGCCGATCAAGAACTTCTACGTCGTGCGCAACCAGGCGATCAAGCCGTCGACCAGCGAATCGTTCAAGCACTACTGCGAGCTGCGGGACTCGGACAAGGCGTTCTACATCTCCAAGGGCTGCACGCGAAAGTGGATGAACCAGAGCGATGAGGAGCGCAAGGGCGCCGGCGTGCAAATTCTCTGGCCCGACACCCAGAACAAGCACTTCAAGGAAGCGCTGCAGCAGGCCGCCGAGGGCAAGGCCTACAACAACACCTCCGCCGTGATCCGCTACGCCATCGGGGATACGAGCTTCATGTGGCTCGGCGACCTCGAGACCGAGTTCATGGAGTCGATCGTCGACAGCATCGAGCTCGAGAAGACCACGGTGGTCTTCGCCGCGCACCACGGCCGACAATCGGGCAGGATCCCGCACTCGTGGCTGGACAAGCTCGACCCGCAGATCATCGTTATCGGCGAGGCGCCGTCACGCGAATTGCACTACTACGGCGGCTACAAGACGATCACGCAGAATAGCGCCGGCGATATCACGTTCGACTGCGATGGCGAGCAGACCCACATCTACTCGTCGATCGAGTCCTTTAAGCCCACCGAATTCAAGAACCTTGGGAAGACGGCGTTCAAGCACTACGTGGGCAGCTTCACGGCAGAAACGACATACACGCCGTAGGCTGCTTACGCCGCAGCGGCTGACGACCGATATGGCTTGACCGGAGATGCCGCCTGGCGACCGCCGTGAGCGGCAATGCCGTCGAACTCCACTTCGTTGACTTGCCGCAACGTGGTGGGGAATTGGGCCGGCTGCGCGCCGTTGACGAGTTGTTCGGGGTTCGCCGGCATGCCGATGTACACGTATGCGCCGCGGCGCTCGCCCAGCGCCTCCCCTTGGGCGAGGTAGCCCATGAATGTGCGCACGCGCAGGGCGCGCGCCTGATCCGACATGATGTCGGCCACACGCGTCAGTCGGAAGACGCTCAACGCCCAGAAACCGAATCCCACCGTCAAGGGCGCACCGGCGTCCGATACGAGGATGAAGCAGCCTGGCTGCTTGGACACGGCGTTGCCCGCGTCGAAAAATGGCTCCAGCCCGAGGTTGTCGTAGATGCCGCCATCGTAAAGGTGAAGACGGCGGAACTCGGGTTGCACGACCACCGCGCTGGACTCCGATGCCCCCCATGTCGGTCGCTTCTTCCACACGAACCGGGTTGCGTCGACGACCAGTGGGCCAATGAAACCGGGGAAGGCCGCAGACACCGCCATCGCCGAGGCGAGGGGAAAGTTGCCCGGCTCGGCGTACCCCAGGGAATAGTCCCCGAGGGAGTCACGCTTGAACCGGAAGCGCTTTCCATTCTCAGCGGTCGTGCCGTTGATCGACCACTCCGGGCACGCAGGGAGGTCCGCTATCCTGGCCGTCACGTGCCATTCCCGGCGAAGCAAGCTTGCCAACACGTTGGCGCGCGACATCACGAATCGCCAGTTGGACGGCCGCAGCAACTCGCGCATGGCGCCACCGATGAGGCTTCGCGAGCAAAGCTTTTGACGAAGGCTCGGGTAGACCAGTTCCAGGAACGCCTTGGATGTCGGCCACTTCAGACCGCTTTCCTGGAAGACCAAGCCGATCAATAAGCTTCCGCCCGAGACCGTCGACACCCGCTCGATGCACTCGAGCTCGCCGCGTTCGGCCAGGTGCTTCAGCACTCCCAGGTGAAAAATCATGGCCCGGATCCCGCCACCAGACAGAACGAGCGAAATCTTGGATGCGGGGGCCTCTGAACTCACGTGATGGTGAAGCGAAGTGGAAATCATGATCGTAGCGGACGCGCTGGCCGCGGCGACGTGCGTCGAGTGCCGACCGCACCTCCAGCGCTAGCGGGCCTCGATCTTGATGATCGAGAGCTGTCCTTCACGGCCGACGATGAGCTGTAGTGCCGGCAGACCTTCCTCGGCCATCCCGAGCGCCAACTCGGAGCCTTGAAGATAGTCGTCGACGCTGGGCGCCGCGGAGTGGCCACGTGGGTGGCTGTGCCACTCGCCCACGTATCTGACAATCTCCGCAGTGCGCCGGCCAGCTTCAGCCACCGACGCCTGCGTGCCCTCGACACCACGCTCGAAGCCAGTGCGGCTTGCGCGGCTATCGGACGGCGCCGGGAGGGCATCGACGACGACCAGCCAGCCGAGTCGCAGATCGAAGTACCCGAGCAGCACACCACCCGTTTCGTTCGGCAGATTGGCGTTGCGCATCTCGGTCAGCTTCTCGTGGAGCCCGTCGTCGATGAACACTGAGAGGTCATCCATCGGGAAGGCGCTTTCGGCCCGCGTCGCGACGTCATGGACAGCGACGGCACCCGAGTCGCGATCGCGAATCCAGATCCGAACTGCGGCGGCGTCTTGAAGGTGGGCCAGTCGCACCTGTTCGGTGAGGCCCGCAGCATGCAGCGCGATCGCGGAATAGGATTGGATCATCGAGATATCGCGGCATCCTGCGCCGCTCCAAAACCGCGGCTGGGAGGTATTCAGATGATCGGCGCCCCAAGGCTCGTTGATCAGGGCTCTGTAGTACTGGGCCTCCAGCGTGCGGAGCCGCACCGAGCGATCTCGCGACTCGAACATGAGGACGCTGGCGTTGGCCGACGGCGTCAGAAAGGTCGAGACGTGTCGTCCGAAGCGGTCCTGGGTGCTGGCGTAGCGCGGGTACTCCAGCGCAGCACTTGCATCAATGATCAATTCCCCTGCAACCAGAGCCGCCGTCACGGTCAGGTTTTCGGTGTCGGACGCGTCAGCGACGATTGGCTGAACCTTCCCAGCGCCTTGCATGACGGCTCCGTGATGTCGGGCGGCGACTTCGGCTTTGAACAGGCCGATGTCGGCAGCGAGGGTCGGGTGGCGAACGAGGTTGTGAGGGCGAATGTGATCGGCGTCGATGGTCGACCATTGGCCCCAGCCGCACCGTGTCCACAGGTCGAGCATCGTCGCGCCCAAGGAACCTGCCCCGACGACGACGCCCACAGGCCCGGCATCTGAAACACCGGATTGATACCGCGCTGCTGCCGTCCCGATCGCGGTCAAGACTTCGCCCGGTCCGATCACGATCTCGCGCCAGGCGGAGGTGCTGTTCGCGAGAAAGTTACCCGTTGGAGCGGGCCAGACCTTGCCGTCCACAGCGTTCAGTGCGCCGGTCGCCAAGCCGAGCCGGAGGAGGCCGCCCTCTAAAAGGTATGCACGTCGAAAGTAGCGCTCCGCTGCGCCGCCGTCAACTCTGGCGATCGGCACGGTCATCAGGATCACCGTGAATGGCGCGTCCTGGGACAGCTGTGCGCCGCCGGTGCCGACCGACTTCAAGATCGCCGACTGCAGCAGAGGGAGCAGCGCGTCGCTTCCGCGGGATCGGACGAGATCGTCAAGCTCTCCCAGGGACGGTGGATCGCATCGGATATTGGCGTGCTTAATCGAAGGCAGCTCCACGAGGATGGGCGACACACCTGATGGATGCAGCGCGTGCTCGCGGGGCCATACACGCAAGGCGTACGTCGACCCGCCGCCAGCGCGTTCGCATGAACGCTCAACGATCAGGCGTTGATCGCCGGAGCTGTCCTTGACCAGATCCTCGAAGTTCCATGGTAGGACCAGCTCATCGCGGGACGGGAAGAAGAGCGATTCGACCGGTTGATCTGCCGGGTGCAGCGTGCCTCGCGCGGTGCCCGTCAGCCAGAATTGGATCCGTCGCAAGAAGCCCTCAGGAGTCCACGTTCGCAAGGCCGACGCAGGCGTCTCGTAGTAGAGGCACAGACTTGGCGGCGTGCCTGGCAGCGTCGCGTTCTGATGGATGACCACCGGAAACGTGCGCCGAAGCGCACGAACGTCCGGGAGGCGGTCGACGTCGGCGAACACGCGGATCGCCAATCGTTCGCTGAACTCGATGCCGGCCGTGTTCTGCTCCGGCACTTCATGGCAGCGCAGGTCGATGACCAGGGTCTCCCATCCCGCGTCGGTGGGGGCACGACAAAGTCGCACCAGACTTGCATCACGGAAGCGCTCGATGGCGCGCAGGATTTGCTTGGCGCGCGGGATGCACAAGCCTGCCTCGTCCTCGACCGTCTCTGTCTCCGGCAGGGAAAACAGATCCTCGTCAGCCATGGTCTCAGCCCACACGCGTCGGCAAGGGCGCCAATCCGGCGCGGTGCGGTCGCGACGTGAGGATGGCGGCAGCCCCAGCGACTGCCTTGATCCAGCACACGCCGCCGGCATCTACCTCGAAGGTGATGGGGCTCGGGTCGCGGCGCTTGGACTCCTCCATGGTCACCAGGAACTCGCGGCCACGGACCTTCGCGAGGTACGAGCGGTAGCAGTTGCGCGCCTGGACATGGGGTGGCTGGTCTTGGTTGTACGCCTCGCGATCGTCCTTGATCTGCCAGCTCGAGCTCACGGCATAGGCGCCGCGCTGACCGCGCAGGAGCAGCGACTTCACCAACAGCGTGGGCACCGTCTCGGAATTGCCTTTGTCCGTCTCGTTCAGCGCCTTGTAGCTGCAGTGGTGTGGGACGTTGAACAGGTTCCAGTTCAGGCGATCGCCGCGGCCGTGATACTCGGTCGTGGTCACGATGTCGTCCAGCACGCTTGCCGTCGAATCTCCGACCTGCAGGAAGTCGTAAGTGCCTCCCGTCGTCTGGAAACGCACATTGAAGACCAGCGACGCATCGTTGCGGATGATGTCGCCCTCGTCGCAGTGCTTGATGAAGGGGCTGTGGCAGAAGAACTCGATGCCGTCGCGGCCGAGGTCGAACGAGTCGACCACGGTGCCAGCATCCACGAAGAGATGGTCCCGGGCCGTCGGGCCTTCGCCGCGCTTGCGGAGCTCGGGCACGAGCCAGTCCAGCAGGGCTTGCGGTTGGGAGAACACGCGAATGCCTTTGCCTTCGAGGAGGCGGTGCCGACCTTCCTTTTTCCACAGCGCGAATTCGGCGCGCTCGTCGCCCCTTTCGACGTCCTCGAGGAGCATGGCCGCCGGCAGCCACAACTCGCGGATCTTGATTCGGCCGTCACCCTGATAAGTCTTCGAATGCTCGAGCTCGAAGAAGTCGGTGCTGTTTGCGATGTGATCGAGGTCCGCGTGTGTGAACGCGACCATGTCGAAATTGTCGCGCCCGGCGTCCTGGAGCTCGGATTTCAGACGGGACTTCAGGTCGATGCGCTCGTCGTCCTCGTCCTCGGCACAGCGCCGGTGGCAGTAGTCGAACAGGATCCGTTGCCCGTTCGCAGTGACGATCTGGCAGGTGTCCCCGTTCCCCACGGGGTAGAAGTGGATGTGATGCTTCGTGGCCATTGCCGCCTTTCGTGGTGGCGGCCTAGAATTGCTAGCACTCTACCGCCACGAGCGCCACTTAATACTACCGCTAGTACCATATGCTCGTCAATGCGCTACCTGTAGCGTCTGTGTTTCTAAGCAGCCTAGGGTTTACGCGTGAGTAGTTCGACTTCGGCTGAGGGCGCCAAAAGCCGCCAAAATCGTGCGCTGCAATGACAGGCCCGGCCTTCCGGAGCGCCAGCAGACTTCAATCCGCGGCATGTTGGAGGCGCACTTTGACCATTCCCGTCAACGACGGCTTAGTCCAGATCATCGACGTCAAGCACGGCGCCTGTGCGCTGTTGACGGTACTCCAATGGCTACATACGCATGATGATCGACTGTGGCCAGTCGACCGCGAACGGCTTGTTCCTTGGCAAGCACTTGAAGAAGCTGAACGCGCGCAGGCTCGACCAACTCGTGGATACGAACTACGACGAGGATCACGTCAGCGGGTTTCCCGATCTGGTCGAAGAGAACATCGACATCGGGTGGTTGTGCCACAACCAGAGCGTGAAGCCCGCGGACATCAAACGCCTCAAGACTGAGGACGGGATGGGGGCGGGATCGACGCGTTGGTGCGACGTCTGGCGGCGATCCACGCGCGGCCAAAGGGCCTGGCCGAGATCTTGCCCCCGTCCTAGGTTCCGGTCCTTCCGGGCGTGGAGCAGATGTTCTTCTGGAACACCTATGGGGTTTCAAGATTCGAGGACGAGAACAACCTGAGCTTGGCGATGTTCCTGACGGTCCACGGCGTGACCTGCTGTCGCCGACCGCGGCGAAGGCCCACGTCGTGGGCCGCGTAGTGCGGGGATGCGGTTGTTGACGAGTTGATTCCTGCAGGGATCAATTGCGACTATTGAGACGCGCTCATCACAGATTCGGGCGGATGCCTCGGGCCCAAGAACTCTTCGTCGGGGATGCCCATCGCTCTTGCGACCGGCGCGAGGAAGAACATGTTCACCTCGCTGTAGGGCGTGATGCCGTCAACGTCTCGTTCCAACTGCGGAGGCGCCTCTGCAACTGGGCGGTGGATGGTCCAAGCTGCGGAAGCACGCCCGCCCGCGGCATCGATTCCTACGACTTGCAGGCCTTCGCCCTGGATCCGCATCTCTCGGATAGGCAAGGACATGGATGGCTCTGCTTTCCGGTACCAGAGCTCGGCCACCCAGATTACGCCGTGGGCGTGGAGATGACGAACGGCGTCACCCACATAGCGCCAGAAAATGTACTTGTCGGCTTGATCTGCAAAGATGGTCGGCAAGCCGGTGATGCACTTCCAGTCCTTGTCGTACAGGAATGCCATCGACATGTGACTGCCGAACTGCTCAAAGGTGATCCTCGCCATTTCCGCGTGGTGTTCGACCATCGTCGCGAGCGTCCTCTTCGCCGGCGCGCCTGCGTTGGCCATAGCCCTTTCGAACGCAGGAGGTGCCTCAGGTGTTGCGCTGCTTTTGATTCGGTGCGCCTTGAATGAGTTGCTCGAAAAGTCACTGACCTTGATATAGCGAATCTTGACCGCCGACGCGTACAAGCTCACAAGGAGACTGGGGTCCGGGATCTTGGGATTCATAGGCTCCCCAATGTGACGCACCAGCGATGCGCAAAGGGCGTGGATGCGCGCGTAGATGTACGTCAGGGCCTCGAGCAACTCCCAAGCCGGGATCGCATTGACGATCCATCTCCGTTCCACGGAGACAACGGCCGCATCAGCAACACCTCTGGGAAGCTGACGCAGCGCCCGTCGCATCAGCTTGTCGATGTCTGATTTCAAGAGGTCGAGGCGGTCAGTCTCAATGACCGTGTCGTTCTCTGGCAAGTAGGAATACAGCAGCGTCGTGCGCAATGAGCTGAAGGTCTCTAGATCGCCTTCTTTCTCGATGTAGTTGCGGGCCTCCTTCGCCCAGGTCATCAGTTCGTCATCGCGCCATTCGGACAAGGCAGCGCTGTACCAGCGCTCGAAGTCCTTGATGCCGATCTTCTGCTTTTGAATGAGGAACGTGACGGTCCGCGAGACAGTCAAAAAGTGGTTGACGTTTCGCCGAAACGGCTCTGGTTGGAAGTAGACTTTGCCGCAGTTCTCCAAAACACTGGCAAGGTCTCCTAGTCGTCGCTCGAAGGGGTGCATCGCTGGAGCATAGCTTGGCCACGTCACCGAAGGCACAAGCGCGGACTCCAACTTCACAGAAGGCCATGCCGCCTTCCCGCGCATCGTGGAACCCTCATGCCTCAGCGTCGATGTCGAAGGTGGCCCAGGTCGGAATGAAGCCGCGGCGGATCATGGCGAGGATGAGATCCGCGCACAGCGACGCCGCCTGTTCGAGGATCTGCGTGGGCGTGAGCGACACGCCGGCCACCATCCTCGATTTCGAGGCGTCGAACGAGCCGGTGTGCATCTGCTTGCTGCGGATGTTGTAGGTCTCGGCGATGAGCTTCGAGTTGCGCTCGCGAGCCGCGCCGTCGCCGCCAAGCATCTTGGTCGCCCGGACCTTGACCTTGTGCGACACCTCATTCGAGTCTCCGTCCGCGGTGAGGGTTTCGAGGGCAATGGCAAGCTCGATCGCCCTGTCGCCCAGGCCGTGACGGCGAAGAGCCTGCCCGAGGCGCTGCAGGGCTAAGCGCGCACGAGCCTGCGATGTCGGCTGCATGCGCTGGAACGCGCCCACGATCTCGATGGCGAGGACTGCGTCCAGCATGGGGAAGGTTTGGCCGATCCTAGGAACGATCTCGATCGCCTGGCCGAAACTTCCGCTGCGCATCCTGTCCGCGTCGCGGATGTCGGCATCGTCGAATTCCCACCATGCCATCGCGAGCAACGGGGCTCGGGGGCCGATCGCCGTCAGGCATAACGCCGCGTCGTCGACTTTTTGAATTAAGCGCGTCGTCGCGTCCATATTCAGCTCAGCCGGCTTGACCAAGATCAAGATCAGAGGATCGAGGACGTGCTGCGCCACCAGCGCCGCGGTCGGCGGATTCATCCAAGCGAATCCGGACATGCCAGCAGGCCCCCAGTGGAGCGGCCTGATCTTCAACGACTCCTTTTGCCAGCTCTCAGGGAGTTCCGACACCGGAACCAGGGCGAGGTCGGCAGTTAGCTGGATGCGCGACGGGATATCGATGCCCCACAGCGCGTGGATATACATGCCGCTCGCCGCAGTAGTCGCCAGCACCTTCAGATACCACGCGATGGCTTCTACGCCGGACGTCTTCAATGCGCGCACAGCCAAGCTGCGATCGGCCGCGTAGGGAAAGATGCCTGCGCAGCCGTGGATGCTCGCCATGGCCAGCACCTGAGTCGGAAAGCGGCCGTCGCCGCGAATCAGCGCTTCGATCGCTGGCAGGTTTGGCGAGAGGACTAGCAGGGCCTCATCCTCCAATTGCCTGTCGCGGGAGGTGAGCGCCTCAGCGACGCTGATCTCGTGGCCGGGCAACTGGGCGCTATGCAACTTCGCCCCCAGCGCGTCGAGCGCGTCGGCCAACGCGCGCGGCTGACAAGGCGAGGGCATTGTGTCCGGGTCTTGCATGTTGAGGGGTCGCGAGATAGTCGAATTGGGCCAGAGCGGTACGCGGTTTAGTGTCGTAGCTTTCGCTCTTCCTGCTTGATCAGTGTGCAGAGAAAAATCGTCCAACCAACGATAACCTTCTTTTATCGTGGCCAGGAGGAGGGCGCTTTGGCATGGGCAGAGCCGTCGCCGGGCGCGTGCGGCACCTGATTGGGCGTGCCTCAACACTACGACCACGCGCGCGGAAAGTCACGTGTAGAAGGCGATCTGATCGAGCGTGAGGATCGCTTGGAGCGCACGGATCATCGTGTAAGTGCCCTGTGCGGCAGCCCCGTGACCTACCGCGTGACGCGAACTGGCCGTTCCCGTCTGGGCGATGGGATCGAAGTTCGCGAAGGTGTGCATCTCGAGGTAGTTGCCGAATGCTTTCGGAAACATCAGCGTGTTGGGGCCGCCCGCTTTGCCTTCCGCGGAATCTTGCGCGAACTTCAAAAGCGCTTTGCCCTTGGCACCGGCACCGCCGTTGGCGGCACGATGTGCATCGTTGAGGATGCCTTCGATCTCGGTCAGGATGTTCTTGATGACGGAGACGGAGTCCTTAGCCTTGAAGGCATTGATCGCAGCCTGAAGTAGCTTCTCGCGCGATGCGTAGTGGGGCTTGGCGAGCCAGCGGCTGAGCATGTGGTCCACACGCGCCTCATCGAAGGCCGCGAGTACGCGCTGCTCGGCATCATCAAGGGGACGGCCTGTCTCAGCAGGTGCAGCGAGATCACGAAAATCAGCAGTGATGATCTCCACAAACGGGAACCATCCGGCCGCCAGTAGCCGGTCAAATGAGGCGGCGGTCTCCACGACCTGAAATACGTGGCGATAGCGCAGACGCCGCAGCAAGCCACCCAGTAAGTAGCAAAACCCGCTCACATCGAGCTTGGCGTTATCTTCGGTAAAGGTGCCGAAGCCGAAACTCCAGCCTTCCCGGAACAGGCACATCACCTTGTCGTTCTCGTCGATCTTGACGTCCGGAAATGCCATGTAGTTGACGTCGGCGATGTCGCGGTCGAACAGGACTTGTCCGACCTTCAGCTGACGTTTTAGGAGACAGCCGACGACCTTCGCAGCCGTGTCGACCCAGAGTTCGGCGGTCTTGTCGGGGTGAATCACCATCAGGACTGTCGATGCGTGGCGGATGTTCACTGCCACGCCCGCCCTGCCGGTCACGTCCAGTACCAGGCGTTCGAAGCTTGAGACGACAAGGTGAAACAACGTGTCGTCCGAGGTGATGCCAAGGCTTGTCCACACCTCCATGACGTTCTGGCCGTATGCTGGGACGGACTTCGCAAAGCCGGTGATCGCGACGTCGGTAAGTCGGATCGGCTCGCCTAGATTGCGCGGGACGCCCAGCTCAGAGGGCAACGGCGAGGTGGTCGAAGCGTCCGTGGTCATAACTCAATGTACTCCCGGGGCGGACGGCCGCTGTGAAAATTCTGCGGGCATCGGACACCACTCGCGCGCGCAAGCGGACCAGCAGGTAGGATGCGCCGCTATGGTGAAACACCGCCCACTCCCGACGCCGGACTTCACCCAGAGCGCATCTCAAGGCGAAGCCGCTGAGGCGACGCCCCGTCATGCGCTCAACGGGACTGGTCCGTACGAAAGCGACCTGGTGTGCGACTTCTTTCGCCAGGTTGGTCAGCTCGAAGTCCTGCGTGCGATTCGCAAGCAATTCGCAGACGCGCGGCGGGGCGTACACGGTGCGATGGAACGATACATGGCCTCCATGGATCCCGCCGTTCCCGTCAGCGGCGGCGCTTTCCCTCCGATGTTGGGCAATGCCCAGAATCCACTTGACCACCTTGTGGGCGACGTCGTCGCTGGGACACTCGCGGGCCGCTACGTGATCATCGAATTCAAACGAGCTCGAAGTGGCTTCGCTGAAGAAGTGGGATTCGACACTAGAAAGCCGGACCGGGCAGCGCTCTACGACCACCTCTCGGAAGGCGGCGACTGTGAGCGCCTATCGTTGGAAGGTCACTACGGTGCTTACTGGGATGCCGATGAAATCATCCTCGGCAATTACTTCAAGTTGGCGGGCGGAACGCATCACCTGGGTTGGAGCGTCCCGGCATTCTTCGAGTACCTGCAAGACCCCTCATTCGGGCTGAGCAGTGAAGGCCTCATGGCCTACCTGCAATGCATGACCAGCCACGGCGTTGATCTACCCACCGACGACGGCCTCACAGTCTTTGGCTACATCGACACGAGCGGCAAGTTCGTGGCGATGATCAGGTCGAACCAGATCTTCTCGATGATCGAGCGCGCCTTCAACCAGGCGCACAAGAAGCTTCGGCAGCCGAGCCCTTTCGCTCGGCCATCGTCGACGCAGAAGGTGTCTGACCGAAATCGGCCGGCTTGATTTCTCATGTTCTGCGCCTGCTATTGAACGTAGTTCAGCGGAATCCGCGAGGCTGCACTGGCTCGTCTGCGCGCACCTGGAGGCTACCGAGATCACCGACGGTGCCATGTACCTGTGCGAAAGCAAGTGCACGCCGGCCGCCGCGCTCGCCGAGACTGCAGACCACGTCGCGTGGCAAGCGAGCCCGGGTGTTCGCTTGGCGGTCGTGAACGCGCTTGACGCAGGCGCTGCGACGGCAAACGCATTCCCTCTCTAGTCTGACGTTGTCGATGCGCACGGTGATCAACTGTTGAGCGAAGCAGGGCGTTGATTCGCAGGCGGCGCCGCGATTCTGTGCAGCGCTGGAAGCTTGAATCCGGATAACGCCATAAATGCTATCGGCTGCGAAAGTACCTGGAGCAAGCCTTGAGCACATGCAGATGACGATAAGTCTAAATTATCGTGACCAGCGGTTGAGCGAAGCAGGGCGCCGATTCCCGAGGCGCGGTACGACGCGAGAACCGTCTCGGGCCGATCGCGTCGCCGGTGCACCGCCGGTGAAACGCGCCACCTCCGCAAAACCCGGACACTTGGCACGCTGACGCACCCCTGAAGAAACGGACATTTTCAGGGTCGCCCGCAAAACCTGGACAGTTGACCTATGGCGGCGTCTTGCCGGCGGTCTTTTTGGGTGCGGCAACAACGCGCCGCCGAGACGGACGCTCAGGCCCGAGCGGGCCGGCAAAGATGGTGGCGCCTCGAGGTTCCGCCTTGACGATTTCTAATACCTGCTCACGAGTGAATCCGACGCCTGCCGCTGCAATCGCTTCCATCTTCGCGGCCAAGGCAGGCGAAATAGTGACAAACTTTCCTGGACGAACTTTGATCCGCTTCACGATCCGATCTCCGGGTCAGGCTCAAGCGGGGAGAGCCGGCTCCGTGCGGCTCTCAAGCGTTCATCCATCCGTTCGAGCAGTTCTTCAGCGGACATGCCGCGACTCTCCCGAGCCCCGCGTTCGACGGCGTCGGCTGCGCGCGCTAGGAACGCGTCCTGCGCACGGCGCCAAGCGACACCGCTGCGGACGCAGGTGGCGATGAAGTCCGACAGGGACTCGCTGTCATCAAGCACGGACTCCGCGTCGCTGCGGAGCGCGGGCTCGACTCGAACGGCCGGAAGGACGGCGGTTTTGCTCGGTCGATTCATATAACTTGAGCCACCGCGTCCGCGGCGCTTCTTTGCCTCAATCCGGTTGATCTTCCGCCGTTGCCGCGAAGAGGTGCCAAAGTGCGATCGCGGGAGCGAAGTACCCTCTCGGAGTCTCCTTGCAGGCGAGCCAAAAGGTTTCGAGCAACGATCGAATGTCTGCCATAGCCATCCCTCCCACGGAGTCCACTCCGCTCGATTGATGAGTTCTCATGAAACGTTGTCCCGTAGAGGCTTAGCAGGCGCGCGTGAAGCAGCAGGCGGACGCCGGCTTGACAAATGCCAAGCCCAGGTCTGAGTTTCTCGGATTTCGTCTGTATCGACTTCATACACACGACGTTCCCACGGGTGTGACAGGCTCTTCGCCGGACTGGTTGCACCGTGTGTCGGTCGGCATCTGCAGACATCAAAACGACGATTGTGGTCGCCGGAGTGTTGTCACCGCTCCCAAGGTGCTCGGGCGGCAATCAGCTTGGCTACTCCCGCGTTGTCGGAGAGCGGCTCGCTCATGATCCGCTCGAACTCCGCCAGCTGGGCTGGACTCAGCGAGAAGTAGGTCTGGTCGAGCAATGCATTCTGCGCGGCCGTAGCACTCGCCTCAAGCATGAACTCCGTGCGCGTCTTGTGCGCTGCCGCCGCGCCGCGGTCGATCAGGTCTCGAACTTGTTCGCTGGCGCGGATGTTGATGTTGGTCGTGGCGGGCATCGTGGCTCCTGTTGCCTTGATTCTAGGAGCCGTGCTCACATTATCAGCACACCAGCGTGTGCAGTTGCGCTTGATTGAACGCGCTGCCAGCTGTCCGGAGACGAGTCGGGTCACGCTTAGATTGCGATGGGATCCTGCATTGCACCGCATGACTGCACAGCAGCAGCCGAATTTCTTCATGGCTGAATCTCTGTCGCTGCTTCCTGGCCAAGTCGGCGGCGAGCGCGGTCGTCGGATCGCCCAGAAGGGTCAAGTTTGGGGGAGTAGGCCACGCACAACGATCACGTCCCATTTGCGCCAGTCCAACGAGATCGATGGGCGACGCCGCCAGTGACATGAGATCCTTGGGTAGCTCGCCCAAACCGGCGAGAGCTCAAGACCGAGACAGGCCGGCAGGGGCTTCGGTACAAAGATCACCTGGGCCCACCACCGGACTCTGAGGGAAGCGCGGAGCGCCTTGTCCTTGCGTCTTTGAGTTGACATAACGCACATTATGCGCAGTACACTTCAATGGATGAGGGAGCGAAATACCTG
>FSWG01000014.1_pt1 | contig 23576 bp, 29 predicted proteins | sample 1637941 | NCBI WGS metagenome assembly FSWG01 (sample SAMEA3914789, study PRJEB12502) | metagenome | biome: forest; material: soil | place: Canada | collected 2011-07-03 | depth 0.3 m | reverse complement strand
GGCCAGTTCAGCGGTTCGGGTGCTCTCACCTACGTGAGGACGCGCGACTTCGAGCTCAAGGAAGCCTCTGCTTCCGTCAGCGTGAGCGATCGCCTCGAAATCTCCCTGGCACATCAAGACTTCGATGCCGGGCCAGTGGGGAGTGCCTTGGCCGGAGCGCTCATGGACCCTGGGTTCAACGGGCTGCACCTCAAGCAGGACGTCCTGGGACTGAAGGCCCGAATCGTCGGGGATGCGGTTCTCGATAGCGACAGTCTCATGCCTCAGATCGCCCTCGGCCTGGAGTTGAAGCAAGGACACGAAGGACGCCTTCGGCCGGTGCTCTCCTCCTTCGGCGCCAGGGACAGCGGCACCGACCTCTACGCCAGCGCGACGAAGCTGCTCCTTGCCCAGGGCATCCTGGTCAACGGAACGCTGCGCGCCACCAAGGCCAACCAGACAGGACTGCTCGGATTCGGCGCAACCGGCCATCAGCGCTACAGCCTGGAGGCGGAAGCCTCCTTGGCCTGGCTGGTCAGCAGGACGTTCGCCGTCGGGCTCGAGTACCGCGCCAAGCCTGACAACCTACGTGACAACACAGCGCTGGGAAGCGGGGCCCTCAAGGAAAGCGACTGGAAGGACGTGTTCGTCGCCTGGGCGCCGACCAAGGCAGTGTCGTTGACGCTGGCGTTCGTGGACCTCGGAAGCATTGTTCCAGGTGTTGCCTCGAGAAGGCAGACCGGAGGCTACGCCTCAGTCCAGTTCGTCCTCTGATGACGGACTCCGAGACTCGCTTCCCATCGATCAATTTCACTTGCAGGAGCAAATCGTGAAGAACCGCTTCCTCGTCAGCGCCACCATCTCATCATCCGTCGCGATGGCTGCAACGGTCGTCTCGACCCTGTGCCACAGTCCGGCGTCGGCGCAGTCGACGCCGTCGGCGCCGGCTGCGGCGCCAGCGGCCGACGATGACCTGTTCCAGAGTTTCGGTGGACGAGCGGGCCTGACCGCCCTGACGGACGACTTCGTCGAGAGGTTGACCGTCGACAAGCGCACGGCACCGTTCTTCGAAAGTGTGGACAAGGCGCACTTGAAGTCGCAGCTGACCGATCAGTTGTGCGAACTCTCGGGTGGCCCATGCCACTTGGTGGGGCCGAGCATGAAGAAGGTGCATGCGTCGCTGGACATCGGCAAGCGAGACTTCAACGCGCTCGTCGAGGTGCTGCAGGACGCCATGGACGCCAAGGGCATCCCGTTCAGTGTGCAGAACCGCATGCTTGCCAAACTCGCACCGCTGAATCGGGAGATCATCTCGAGGTAGATGAGGTCGCGGACCCCCTGGCCGATTCCATCTCGGACTGCCCCGGATCTATTGGCGAGCTCGTCTCAACTCCAACGATATCGCGGAGGACGCCTTGAAAGTCCCACCAAGAAGAATGCGCGAAGAACGTCGGGTATTCATGATGCAGGTACTCGGAGCCTCGCTTGCACTGGCATGCGGCGCCAACAGGGCGACCGCCGCGGACAGACTCGATCCCGCGGACCCCTACGCCCGGTCGCTTGACTTCCGGCTTCGGACCGAAGAGGTCGATCCCGCCAAGTACCCGAAACATACGGCTGAGCAAAGGTGTCAGACGTGCAAGCTCTGGGGCGGGGGCGACAAGGAAAGCGGGAGCTGCTCGTATTTTGACGGCGCCATCACGCCGAAGACGGGTTGGTGCCGAAGCTACCGCGCAAGAAAGCAGGCCGCAACGTAGGGCCAAGTTGTTTGAACGGATAGTCGAGAGTGAAATGAACTGGATGCTCGGAAAGCTCACTGTTGCTTGGCGGTTGTGGTTCGGATTTGGTTTGGTCGTCGCCATCGGCATCGGGATCTCGATATTCGGTGCTGCCTCTCTAATCAACCTGAGCGGCGACGAAAGCGAACTGTCTGCGGGGCGGTTGGCCAAGGTATTCCAGCTGTCCGAAGTCAAGGACAACCTCAACGCCATAGCCAGGTTCACCAACATCGTCTTCATCAGCGGCGACGAGGACTACAGGGACTATGCGAAGGCCAAGATCTCCGATCTTCGCCAGCGCAACAAGGACCTCCTCGCTGAACTGGACAAGACGATCTCCGAGCCGAAGGCGAGACAAATCCAGAAGAATCTCAACGACAACCTCGGGCCATTCGATGAGGCAATGAACCAAGCAATCGACCTGGCCATCAAGGGCAACAGGGACGCAGCTGGGGAACTACTCGTCGGCGAAGTTCGAACGCTGCAGAACCTCGTCTTCACCGCGGTTGACGATTCAAGGGCACTGCAGAAGTCGATTGCTGCGGCAACGGCGGCGCAAGCGCAAGAAAGGTCCAGGGAGAACGGCGCCTGGATGATTGCGCTGGGTCTCCTCATGGCAGTGCTCGGAGGTTCAATCGCCTGGTTCACCAGCCGGAACATCAGTCGGGCACTTGGAGCGGAGCCTGGTGAGCTGAGCGGGCGTGTAGGGCATGTCGCCAGCGGTGACCTGAGCCAGCGCATCGATCTGGCCGATGGGCATGGGCAGAGTGTCATTGCAGCTGTCGCTCGGATGCAATCGTCACTCTCGAATGTCGTCAGCATCGTCCGGGAGAATTCCGAGAGCGTGGCCGTCGCCAGCGCTCAGATCGCCCATGGAAGTCAGGAGTTGAGCGAACGCATCGACGAGCAGGCCAAGTCACTCCAGCTCACCTCTTCGACAATGGAGCAGCTGAGGGCGACCGTTCTCAAGAACGCTGACAGCGCCAAGCATGCGAACTTGCTCGCACAGGATGCTTCGGAAGTTGCGGCGCGCGGCGGCAAGGTGGTCAGCGAGGTTGTCTCGACGATGCGGGGAATCAATGAAAGCAGCCGAAAGATCGGCGACATCATCGGCGTCATCGACAGCATCGCGTTCCAGACCAACCTCCTTGCCTTGAACGCCGCGGTCGAGGCGGCGCGTGCAGGTCAGCTGGGCCGAGGCTTCGCAGTCGTGGCTTCCGAGGTTCGGGGCCTCGCTCTGAAGAGTGCAGAAGCCGCAAATCAGATCAAGGGGCTGATCGACGGAAGCTTCATACAGGTCGAGGAAGGCTGTACGCTTGTCGACCACGCTAGAGCGACCATGAACGAGATCGTGGCATCCATTCAAGGAGTGAGCGCCATCGTAGGCGAGATTGCCTCGGCCAGCTTAGCGCAGAGTCTGGACATCCAAGAAGTTGGTCAGGCCATCGGCCAGATGGATCGTGCAACCCAGCAGAATGCCGTTCTGGTGGAGGAGAGTGCTGCAGCAGCGGAGAGCCTGAAGGGCCAGGCCCAGCAGCTTGTCCAGGCAGTCGCGGTATTCAAGATCGCTTCATGACTTGAGGCGAGCAGCCCGTGGCAGGTCGTGGCGAACCGCCGGCTCCGCAGGCTGCGGGTGCCACGCGCGATGGCAAGGCGAGGACCCCATTGCGAAAAGAGCGCAGACGAATGGGACACCAAAGGGATCCGCGAGCAGTCACGCGCCGCCTACGTCGCCTCGATCGGCCGCCTGGGTGCACATGGCGCGCAGACGGTGATTCTGGGATGCACCGAGATTTCGCTATAGATCGGGCCGGAAGACGTCGATCTGCCGCTGCTGGAGGCGACCGCGCTGCACGGGGCTGCAGTGGTCGACTTTTGCGTTCGAGCGCTGACCGGAATCTCCCGCCCATCCCACCTCGTTGGCGCAGCCGATAGCTTGGCGAATCGACTTAGCTTGACGCATCGTTCGCGACCGCGATGCGACCGGCGCAGGATGAGCCTTCCAAGCACCGGGGGACCAACGAGTCGCGACAAGCACGGCCGCCGTTCGGTACGCAATACGGTCCGGCCACCTGACGCCGTCTTCCTTCAGCAGCTCTCGCAGCCCGCCGCGGCCAGCCACGGATCGCGAGCACCCATGCCGAAGGTGGCGGTCAGGAAGTCCACGAAGGCGCGAGTGCGCATGGGCATGTACTTGCGCGTGGGCATCGCGGCAAACAGGGTCACCGTCCTCAAGTGCCATTGCGGCAGCACGCGCTCCAGAGCCTGTTCCATCAACGCGTCCTCGGCGATGAACGATGGCAGGCCGGCGATGCCCAGACCGGCCAGCGCCGCCGCGTAGAGGGTGTCGCTGTGCGTCGTCATCAGCGGCGGCAGCTTCTTCAGCTCCACGACGATGGGCTCGCCGCCGCCCAATGCGGGTGTGAAGCTCAGCTCGCGCTGCTCGCTGGGCGGGATCGGCATCAGCGTGTCGTGCTGCGAGAGATCGCTCGGACGCTGCGGGCGGCCGCATCGGTGGAGGTATTCGGACGTGGCACAAAGCACGACTTCTGTCGTGGCGATCCGGCGAGCGATGAATGCGCCTTCAATTGGCTTGGTGCGCTGCACGATGATGGTCACATCGTGGTTCTCGTCAGGCACCTCCACCGAGGGACTCACGCTTAGATCGAGCGTCACCCCGGGGTGTAGCGCGCGGAACCGCGGCAGATGCTTGGCGAGCTGGTGCACGGCGAAGCCCGGAGGTAGCAGCACGCTCAGGCGGCCGCGCGCGTGTGCGGTGGCGATGCTGGCGGCCGCCTCTGCGTCTTCTACGTCGCTCAGGATGCCACGCACGCGTTCGAGATATCCCTCGCCGACGTCGGTGAGCGCCAGGCGGCGCGTCGTGCGGTTGACCAGGCGCGCGCCCAGGTGCTCTTCGAGCTCGGCCACCAGGCGCGTGGCGACCGCTGGCGCGATGTCCAGCGCAAGGGCGGCCTTGGCGAAACCGCCGGCATCGATGACGCGCGAGAACACGCGCATGGCGCGCAATTGATCCATCTGAGCATTCCTGAGCCGAAGTGAGCGCGTCCCGGGCGCCGAGAGGTGTCACCAGCGATGCCGGCGCGCCTTGGGAGGTGTGAAATTCAGCGTTGCATCCAACTTGACGGCGGATCCGGATATCTGGCTCTGGTTGATCGCTTGGTCTGCCAACTGTTCGGGACTCCAGGTTCGCATTTCCGCGCGCCCCTCCGGTACGTCGGCGAATGTTGCGACTCCGTTGGTGTCCGTCACTGTGACCCAGGGCGCATTGCTGATGAAGAGATGACCGCGCATCGAACTGTGCAAGTGGCAGCCGAGGACGACCGAACCGGGTTTGTCGAATTTGACGTCGGCACTGGCCCCCTTGTCTCCGTTGGCGGCCTGCAGCCGCAATTCGAACTCCTTGGCCGGCGGCACGCTGCCCGACGGGCCACCAGGTTCGGAGCGCAAATGGTGATCGAAGGGATCCTGATTGGTGAAGCGCACCGTCGTGCCTACGGGAATGGCCGTCAGGTAAGGGACGAACTGGAGGTCGTGCTGCGCGACGACCACCAGCGAGACGGGTGCCCTGGTCGCTACCGCATTGACCGGTGTCAGTTCGACGACCACGTTGGGGGAGGGTTGGCCGTCCGCGCTGTGGATCACGACGGTTACGCTCGTGGCCCAGGCCTCCTGAGCGAGCATAAGCAGGACGGTGCGGGCGATGAAGGCCGGTAGACGTGTGCGAGTCATACCTGTGATACGAGTGCCGTGAGCCATTGGATCATTTCCAAGCCTGCGCGTCCCCGCTCGCTCCTGCCCCCTCGCGTTGCCGGCTTGGGCGGATGCCCACACTGCGGGCGTACTACGCGCGTACGTGGCGCTTACAGCTTCACGGCGAGAGTGGCTCTCAGTTCTCGCGGCTCACCGGGATGAACGGTGACTCCGTTTGGAACAACCGGGCTGCCTGGCGATACCCGATAGTCCTGCGCGTAGGCGATGTCGTAGAACTTCCTGTCGAAGAGATTCAGTACATTGAAAGCAAGTGAGCCCGGCATGCCGGTGCGAAGCCTGCGTTTGGCGGTGACTCAGTGCGAGGGCCTGGCGTGAAAATGCATCGCGGGTTCGGGAGCCGTTGCAGCCTCGCTCGCGTTCTTGGGCGCGCCGGCGGCCTCGTGACTGTGCGGTGCGTGGAGATCCACACTGATGAGGTTCAGCTTCCCGTGGTGGACGCCGCGTTGAGCGCACAGGGCACCGGCCAACCTCTGGACCTCCGCCGTGGGACCTTTGAGTATCAGTGTCTCCAGGCGGTGTTCGTGATCCAGGTGGGCGTGAAGTGTCGACACCGTGAGGTCGTGGTGGGCGTGTTGCATCCCCATCAGTCGCTCGGTCAGCTCGCGCTCATGATGATTGAAGACATACGACAGTGCGGCGACGCAATGGACGGACCGGGATGTCTCCAGGGTCGTCCGCTCCAATTCGGCCCGAAGCAGGTCGCGGACAGCCTCCGAACGATTGGCATAGCCGCGCGCGTCGAGCCAACTGTCGAAGTCTCCGGCAAGCTTCTCGTCGAGGGAGATCGTGAATCGCTGCATGTGAGTCCGGCCTGCGTCAAATGAAGCTGACCGGGACCCGTTCGCAGCGAGAGTGGCTGGATCGAGCCCCGATCAATAGAAGGCCAGTGTCCTTCCGTGGCCTGATCGCCACGACCTCGCCTACGGCGTCAGCGTCGCCAGGTAAGCGACGATGTCGCGTCGAGCACGCGGATCGTCGACGAGGAAGAACATGGCCTGGCCAGGGATGAACTTCTCGGGGTTGGTCAGCCAGGCGTCGAGGGACTTGTCGTTCCAGATGACGCCCGACGCGCGCAGGGCGGACGAGTACGTGAATCCAGGAGCCGTGCCCGCACGACGCCCGTAGACGCCGCGGTGGGCGGGGCCGACCCGGTTTTCGTCGACCGAATGGCAACCTGTGCATCGGGACTCGTACTGCTCCTTGCCTGCAACAGGATCTCCGCCGGCCTGGGCTTGCACCGGTAGGGCGGTGGCCTGCAGCGCGACCAGGGCGACAGAGAATTGCCGAAGCGTCATGCGCCGAAGCTCAGGGCGCCGGCGGGCAGGGACTTTCCGAGGGCGCCGAGCAAGGCCGTGTAGTGCATCGTCTCGTCGCTGGCGAGACGGCCTGCGACCTTGGCCAGCGCGGTGTCGGTGAAGGACGGAATGACGCCGAGGTAGGCGTTCGCGGCGCCGAGTTCGAGCTTGGCGGCCAACTCGAGGATGTCGGTCTGGCTCTTGATCGACGAGGCATTCAGCGCCTTGGCGTAGTCGTCGAGGGAGCGCTCGGCGACCGGCGTTCCGCCGAGGTTGCGGATCGTCGAAATCAGCGCGTCCCGGTGGGCCTTATGGTGCGACTGGAAGAGCACCGCGACATCGAGAACGGGCTTCTGCAGCAAGCCGCTTCCCGCACCGAGTTGGTAGGCGTTGATGGCCTCATGCTCGAGACCGAGTGCGACGTTCAGGATGCCGACGTCGGTCGCGGGGTTCATGTTCGCGGCTCGCACCGGAGTGGTCATGCCGGCCAGCAGCATGACGGCACCCGCGGAGAGTGCGGAGGTGCCTCCGGTCACGAAGGCGCGGCGGCTTGCCGGGGTCAGTTTAAGGCCGTTGTCTTTTGCCATGATAGGGATCCGATCTCAGCGAGTGTGATTGAAGCTGGCGGCGCGGAGCATCCGACAGGGCGAGCAGATGCACGCCAAAACTCAGTACGCGAGAACTCGGCGGTCGGATGCAAGGAAGATCCGGGGAGTCGAACTGTCGACCCGCTGGATGTTCCGCCCGCTGCAACGGCCACGGCAACATTCAGCACTTGCAGGCGGAGGATTCACGCCGCGCACAACCGCATGGAGGGCGTCTCATCCGGACAAGTGCGCGCCAGCCCTCTGCCTGACGACATTCCAGGTTTCGCGCGTTCGGGTCGCCGGACCGGCGAGGCTTCAAGAGCTCAGGTCGCAGCGGTCATACTGCGTGAGCTCTCGCCCCGCAGATAGAGCAGGCAGCCGCCATCGGTGCGAGCATCCGCGTGGGGTACCCCGGCGGGAATGCGCTGATAGTCACCACGCTGCATGAGCGTGCCAGACAGCCAGATGTCACCTTCGACCACGAAGCATTCCTCCTCCAGCTGGTGGTCGTGCGCGGGCAGGCCGGCTCCCGCCGCGAGGCGCAGGAGCATCGTTCGAAAGAGACCGTCGTCATCCAGGATGCATACATGCACGCCGGGCCCGATCCCGATCCACTCCATCGAATCTGCGCGCACCAGGCGTGTCTCCCCGGCTCGCGAATGATCCACGACCGGTGTCACTCCCCGCCTTGCACCGGAGCCCGTCTGGACTCGTTCGAGGACACGCGACAGAATACGGTCGCGAACCTCGGGCTGGGGTGAGAGTGGCGTCAATGAAGACCCCAGGAGGACAAGGTCCTCCGTGTCCAGGGCTGGCATCTGACTGCGGTCGGATTGGTTGTTGTGGCCTTGCATTACATGACTCCCACAGTCAATTGCCGGCGAAGTTCGGCAAGTGCACGTCGCGTTCGACTCTTGACGGTGCCCAGAGGCATCCCCAGCGTCTCCGCCAACTCCGTCTGGCTCATGTCTCGAAAATAGGCGAGCAAGATCAATTGACGTTCGACTGCCGGCAGAGAGGCGAGCGCCGCCTCGAGGCCGGAGCACTCCTGTCGCCAACCCAGGGTGCGCTGCGGATCACTGTCCGGCGAATCGAGTTGATGTCCTGCTTGTGGCGAGGCGTCCGCGTCCCCGGATTCGGTGACCATGCTCTCGATGTCCTCAAACGAGAATGCAGTGTCACGTCGACGCAGGTGGTCTATCGCCCGGCTGCGACAGATCATCATCAGCCAGGCCATCGGCGGGCTTCGGTCGGTGTCGTAGCGGACTGACTCTCGCCACACCTGGTGATAGACGTCTGACAGCACGTCTTCGACGTCGGCTTCGTTGCCCAACACCTTGCGTGCGAGTGCCCAAAGCCAGGGCAGGGTCGCGTGGTAGATGTCTTCAAGTGCGGCGGCGTCGCCGGCCGCGATGCGCGCAAGCCACGTCCGGCACTTGCGGTTGAGTTCCTCGTTCCGCAGGTTCGCGGTCACCACCCGGCGCGATGGCGCTTCGTTTCTTACGAGAGGGAGTACCTCGGCTTGTGGCGCGACTTCGAGCGCGGCCAGTGGTCGGAGAGGCCCCTCGCCAGGGTCGGCTGTACTGGATAGAGACAGGGTCATCTTGGGACTCCCGGCAACGCGGCCCGGCCGGTCGCGCGTGATTGCACGGCTCGGCGTATGTACGCATATACGCGGCGGATCCGCTTTCGGATCACCGCCTGAGAAAATCGAGCAACACTCGCACGTAGGCTGGAAGCTCGTCGATCCGTCGAACGCACAGGTTCAGCTGGCGTTCGAAGACCGGTTCCGAAAGTTCCAGGATGCGCAAGCGGAGGTCGCGACCCAGTCGCTGAGCTGCTACCTCCGGGATGAGCGCAACGCCCGCGCCATGCTCCACCAGGCGACATTGAGCCTCGAAGCTTGGAACACGTACTCTGTAGACGAGCCGCTGGCCTCGTTTGGCGACCGCGGCCTCCCATTGGGCCTGGAGCGCACTACCTTCGCTCAGGCCGATGACGGGATGCCGATCCGCCACTGACGCGGGAACGGTCGCTGGGCCTCCCGGGTCGAGAGGATGTCCGATGCCGACGACGAGCACAAGCCGGTCGGAGCGAAACGGGAACGTCTGCAGCCTTGCCGTATCGGCGGGGCTGCTCACGATTCCAAGGTCGCAAAGGCCTTCGGCCACATCCTGCACGATGGCGTCCGGCAGGCGCTCCTTGATCTCGATGTGAACCTCCGGGTACCTTGTAAGAAAGGGGCCCAGCACCTCGGGCAGGTATTCATGTACGGAGACGCTGTTGCAGTGCAGACGCACCCGCCCCTGCTGCCCCTTCGCGAAGGCTGCCAGGTCGCCCCTGAGCCGTTCGGTCTGCTGCAGCAGGGCTCGTGCGTGCAATGCGAGCGCGTGTCCCGGCGGCGTGGCGGTGACGCCTCGGCGACTGCGCAGCAGGAGCGGCGCTCCCAGGCTGGATTCCATGCCCTGGATACGAGCACTTGCGGAAGCGAGCGCCAGATGGCTACGGCTCGCGCCGGCGGTGATGCTGCCGCCGTCGATCACGTTGAGAAAGAGTTGAAGGTCGACCAGGTCGAAATGGAAAGACATGGGTCTCCTCGATTGCCGCCGGCTAGCCTCCGGCTGGACCGAAGGAAAACTCCGCATTTTCCACATTTTCAGTCGCCAGCTGCGCGATCAGACTTCGCGTCATGGACCCCTCCGACACTGAACTCACCATGCTGATCGCCGCGGTAGCGAAAGGCAGCTGCGACGCGCTCGAGCGCCTGATGTCGGATTGCATGCCCAGGGTATATGGACTTGCGCTGCGGATCACGCGCGATGCGGGCGTGGCGGAGGAAGTCGCCCAAGACGCCTTCGTCAAGGTATGGGATCGCGCCGCGCAGTTCGACAGGAACGTGGAGTCCGCGTCAGCCTGGGTGCTCACAATCTGCCGAACCTGTGCACTCGGGGCCCGGTCTCGGGAAGCGCGCGTTGCGACGTGCCAGGATCAGGAGTCCGATCTCCAGGACCTTCTTGTTGCCACCCGAGGAAGTTCCTCCGTGCATGCGGCAATTTCCAGCCTGGACCCGGAGCTTCGACGGATGCTCGAGCTCGCGTACTTCGAGAACCTCTCTCCCGCTGCGCTGGCCGACCAGCTTGAAATGCCGCTCGATGTCGTTAGGTCGAACCTATGCCTTGCAGTTGACCTGCTCCGGCTCACCCCGGACAGGCTGGCTGCATAGAGGTTGCCAGGGCGGTCATCCCGCCGCTGATGCCGGCGACGCCTCGCGTCTTGCAAGACAGGTGGTAGCACTCCCGTCTTTCACCAGCCCATGACGCCCTGCATCTGATCGATGGGCACAGTCACCAGACCGGCGCCCGCGGGTCGCGCTGGCAGTACCGCGCTTGCCGGCACGCTCCCGTGCCCGTATCGGGAGTTCGGTGCCTCGCCGACGTTCAATGCCTTCCGGATCAACGCTCCGTTGCGCGGGGTCGCTATCGCATGTGTGCGGCTTGGCTGCCTCCATGGCACTTCACGCAAGTGGCTTGAACGCAGCGCCGTGAATTCAAGCGCTTCGGATGGACCCCGTGACTTCTCGGGCAGAAGACGTCGATACGCTTTAACAGATGGTTAATGCGACTCTGTACGCGTCGCTTCTTCAACCGGATGCAAGACAAACCGATTTGGTCGACTTGCAAGCGCGCTGAATCTGATGTCGTTTGCCCCCGCGTATTGACCGTGCCAGCGTCTTGTTTCGCCGACCTTCACCGTACCGGTGTCCAGGGTCGATTGAGATGTCAGCAATCCGGACTCATCCACTTGGAGCAATTTCATGAAATTCAATCGATACACAGCCTTCCGCGTCGCGCCCGTCGTTGCAGCAGTCCTGCTCGCAGCCGCGGGCAGCGCGAACGCTTCGAGCCATCGCGAGGCGCCGTTCATCACGACGTCGCCCAAGGTCGACGCATCGGACTTCTACATGTTCAACAGCTACGAAGCGGGCCGGAGCGGCTTCGTGACGCTGGTGGCCAACTACCAGCCGCTGCAGGATGGTTTCGACGGCCCGAACTACCACACCATGGACGCCAGCGCGCTGTACGAGATCCACATCGACAACGTCGGCGACGCCAAGGAACACCTGACCTTCCAGTTCCGCTTCCAGAACAACTTCACGCCGCGCACCGTGACGGTGGGCAGCGCGACGCAGGACATCGCCCCCATGCAGACTGGCCCGGTGAGCGTGCCCAACGACCCGCACCTGCAGGTCAACGAGACCTACACGCTGACGCTGGTCACCGGCGACCGCCGCAAGGGCACTGCACAGCCTGTCGTCAACGCAATGACCGGCTCGGCGACCTTCGCCAAGCCGGTTGACAACATCGGCGAAAAGACGATCGCCGACTACCCGACCTACGCGGCCGCGCACGTCTTCCCCATCACCATTCCGGGCTGCCCGACGCCGGGCAAGGTGTTCGTCGGCGCGCGCCAGGACCCGTTCGCGATCGATCTGGGCGTCTTCTTCGACATGCTCGATGCGCCGCTGACGGTGGTGACCAACGCTGCGGACTACAACGCGACGCCGCGCGGCTCGCTCTACTACAAGAACGTGACCTCCCTCGAACTTGAGGTGCCGGCCACCTGCCTGGGTGCGACGGCCTCGAACCCGGTCATTGGCGGCTGGACGACGTCGTCCCTGCGCCAGACGCGCGTTCTCGATCCGACGCCCAAGGCCGGCTTCCAGACCACGGACCGCAACGGTGGTGCGTGGACGCAGGTCTCGCGCCTGGGCATGCCGCTGGTCAACGAGCTGGTGATCGGCCTGAAGGACAAGGACCTGTTCAACAGCTCCAAGCCGAGCGGTGATGCGCAGTTCCTCAGCTATGTCACCAACCCGTCGTACCCGAAGATTGCCGAGACCTACCTCGGGGCCCCGGGCATTTCGCCGACGAACTTCCCGCGCAATGACCTGGTCACGACATTCCTGACCGGTATCAAGGGTGTGAACCAGCTGGCGATGGTCACGCCGTCGGAGATGCTGCGCCTGAACACCGCGCTCCCCGCGGTGCCCTTCGACCAGCAGAACCGCCTGGGCATCGTCGGCAACATCCTGGCCGGCGGAACCGACAACGCGGGCTACCCGAACGGTCGCCGCCCGAAGGACGACGTCGTCGACATCACGCTGGTCGCCGCGATGGGCGGTCTGTGCGTGGCCAACGGTACGACCGACAAGCTCGCGCTTGGCGCTGCATGCAATCCGTCCGCCGTGCCGTTGGGGGCTGGCGTGTTCGGCCTGAACGACACCGTCGACCAGGCAGCTCAGCCGTTCCTCCCGGGCTTCCCATACCTGAACACGCCGATTCCGGGCACGGGTTCGCGCGCCGACGCCATCGCGATGCCCACCGCTGCTGCTGCTGCCCGTGGCAACGGCTCGAAGTAATCGAAGGGAATCCACGACATGACGACGACTACTTGTCCACCGCCCGCAAGGGCGTCCTCCTTCGCCAGGACTTCCGCGCTGGTGAGCCTGGCGACGGTCACGAGCCTGTTCCTGGCCGCTTGCGGCGGCAACGGGGACAACCCGCCTCCGCCGCCCCCGCCGCCGCCTCCGCCGCCCGCGGTCACGCAGGTGCCCGTGTCCGCTGTGGCGACGGATGCCTCGTTCGAGATGTTCGCGATCAACCTGCCCCAGACGGACACGGCTGAACCGCTGACCTTGGACCTGGTGCAGAGCCTTCCGAGCAGCGAAACGGAAGATCCCATCGCGACGCCGTGATGAACCACGCCACCGCTCCGGCGAAGACCACGGCGCGCATCGCGCTATCGCTGTTCGTGTTGTTCGGCGCGGTGGCGCCCGTTCTCGGGGCCGAGGAATCGGCCCTGCAATTTCCTGCGCAGGACGACGCCATCGTCGAACACCTGCCGACTCATTTAGGCAGCGCAGCTGAACGCCGCGCCGCTCGCGCAGCTGAGCGCGCCCAGCGAATGCAACTGCTGCAACACCCCCATGAATTGGCCCTCGCCCTCCGTGCCGCGAACGATGCACTGGCACGAGGCCGCCTGAGGGGAGACCCCAGAGAGTTGGGAGTGGCGCAGGCAGCGCTGGCGCCATGGTGGGCACGATCCGATTCCCCGCCCGAAGTGCGCTTGGTTCGCGCGACCACTCTTCAAAGCCAGCACGAGTTCAAAGCGGCTCTTGAAGAGTTGGACGCGGTGTTGGCCATGCCATCCGGTGTCTCCCTGCCCGTTCGTGCCCAAGCTGAGCTGACGCGCAGCGGGGTGCATCAAGTTCTTGGTCAATTCGCTGAGGCTGAGGCGGGTTGCCGACGCTTGGCCGGCGTAGATTTCGCGGGACTGGGCTCAGGCGTCCGCTTGAATGCCCAGGCCTGCCTTGCCGAGCTCTCCAGCCTTCAAGGCCACCAGGACACGGCTGCGGCCACACTCGGCCGCCTCGCTGGCGCGCCAGACCCGAGCAGTGCTGTGACGGTCATGGGCGAGCCCGCGCCTGGCTGGCTAAGTCTGATGCGCGCCGAGCTCGCACAACGGCGCGGTGACCCGGGCGCCGGCCCGCTCTTTGCCGTCGCACTGAAAGCCAACCCGGACGTCTACACCCAGTGCGCTTACGCAGACTGGCTACTCGACCAACATCGTCCGGCCGAAGTGGTTGAGCTTCTCAAGGGCAAGGAGGCTGCCGATCCTGTGCTGCTCCGAGTGGCTCTTGCCTACAAGGAACTCTACGGAATCAAGAGCGGCTTCACCGGTTACGCGACAAAGATGCTAGGTGACCGGTACGACGCGGCGCTGCTGCGCGGCGACAAGAGTCATGGCCGGGAGCAGTCGCGCTATGAGCTTGCCTTGCGGGGGGACACGCGCGCTGCACTCGCGCTGGCCAAGTCCAATTGGAGCATCCAGCATGAGCCCGCCGATGCAGTCGTGCTGGCACAGGCGGCGCACGCCGCCCACCATGACGACGCGGCTGAGCCGTTGTGGCAGTTCTTGCGCGATACCGGCGGGCGAGACGCTCGGCTGGCTGTGGGCGGGCCGGCAGCTGCCCCGTTCCTGCCGCCTCTGTTCGGAGCGGCGGCGGCACCGCATCAGGGCGCGTCAGCTGAGGGCGTGGTGCACGCTGGTGCTGGGGCCGCCACTGCTGCCCCGGTGGCATCTGCGCTGCAGGCTCCTTATTGGAGCGGACGATGAAGCGCGCATACCTGGCGGGTGTCGTCGCTGGCGCCTCGCTACTGTTCGCACCGCTCGCTCAGGCCCACAAGGCGAGCGACGCCTACGTGACGTTGCGCGTGGACGGTTCGGTCGTCCATGCGCGCATGGACATTGCGCTTCGCGACCTGGATCGAGATCTCGATCTGGACACCAACGCCGACGATCGGCTGAACTGGCAGGAAGTTCGTACGCGTTGGAGCGATATCGCGGCACTGGCTCGAAACGAAGTGCGCCTGAGTGCAGACGGCTCACCGTGTGCAGCCGAGCCTTCCTCCGCGCCTGTCGGTGAGCGCAACGCTCCAGCGCTCACCCAGCACAGCGACGGTACCTACGCTGTGGTGCGAACTGACTGGCAGTGTGCGGCGCCCGTGCTGCAGTTGAGTGTGGAGTACGAATTGTTCGCAAGGACCGATCCCACGCACCGTGGAATCGTTCAGGTCATGCGCGCGCACGTGGACTCGGCCGCGCCGGCTAGACAACTTGCCGTGCTGAGCTCGGGCAGCGGGTGGCGCCGCTTCAAGTTGGAGCCTTTTTCGGCAGGCGCGTCCGCCAGTTCGGCCGTTGGCTTGGTGCCCGATTCGACCGCCATGCATCAGTCGGTGCCTGTGGCGAGGTCCGAGCCTCCTCGCAACGACCGCGGTGCCACCAGCGCGGACGATGCGCCCTACTCGTCGTTCTTCGGGTTCGTGAGAGAGGGCGTCCACCATATCCTGATCGGCTACGACCACATCCTTTTCCTGCTGTCGCTGCTGCTCCCGGCGGTGTGGATCCGCAGTCCCTTCACCGACCCGAGGAGTGGCGTCACGCGCGAACGCTGGGCTCCATCCCGCGACCCTCGAGCTGCGCTGACGAACGTGTTGAAGGTGGTAACTGCCTTCACTGTGGCCCATTCGCTGACACTGGCGCTCTCGGTACTTGACGTGGTCAACCCGCCATCCCGATGGGTCGAGTCCATCATCGCAGCGAGCGTGGTGCTTGCCGCGTTGAACAATGTCTGGCCGGTGATCAGCGAGTCGCGTTGGAAACTCACCTTCGCATTTGGCCTTGTCCACGGCTTCGGGTTCGCCTCAGCACTGAAGGACGCCGGCCTGGCGAAAGGAGCGCTCGTTGCCCCACTTGTCGGCTTCAACGTAGGCGTCGAACTTGGGCAATTGTGCATCGTCGCCCTTGTCTTGCCGTTCGCCTGGTCTACACGGAGCACTCGTGGCTATCGTGGTGCCTTCGCTGCCGGTTCGATTCTCATTGCCGTCATCGCAGGGCTGTGGTTCGTGCAGCGAGCGTTCGATTTGACCATCATTGCCGGATGAGAACCTTGGACGCAGCGGCTTCGATTCCATCGTGGCTATCGCCGATGACCAGCCTTTCGGCCAGGCCACCGCTCCATTGCGGCGGGCATGCCTGGACTGCCCGCCTGTCCGGCCTGTCGCTCTTCCAGTGTGCGCGATGGGCCGACTTGGCTTTCATGCGACGAGTTGCGGATGGACGGTGCCAGATGGCAGCACCGTTCTTCGCAAAAGCTCTGCACTTGCGCGCAATTTCATGCAGACCCAAAGGAACATCATGAACAGAGTATCAAGCGGCGTGCTGGTTCTGCTTGCCGCGATTTCCGCGCAGGCCGCGACCCCGCCGGCGTCCGTGGACGAACCCGGGGTTCGCGCATTGATCCAAAGACAGTCGCAGGAGTTCAGCGATGCTTCGGCGAATGGCAATCGAGACATTCTGGCGCGCTATCTCGACGACCGCGTGGTGTTCATCAATGAGTCCGGCGACGTCGCCACCAAGGCCGATATCCTGGCGAGCGCGGGCCCCAGGCCGGCGGGACTGAACAACACGCTCAAGCAGGTCGACTTCCACATCGAACTGTTTGGATCGGATACCGCGGTGACGTCGTTCAAGGACTTGGCGACGGTCGACTTCCATGGGCATGTGGTGCACGCCGCCTATCTTTCGACGGAGGTCTGGCACCGCGACGCCGCGGCTTGGCGCATGGTCTCCAGCCAGACACTGGCGCTTGCCGAGGATTCCGCTTCCATCGAACTAGGCTCCAAGGCTCTCGAGGACTACGTGGGCACCTATGAGGCCGGTCCAGGATATGTCTTGCGTGTCACCCGCATGGGAGAGGATCTGATGGCCGCAGTCAATGACGGTACGGCGACGCCCATGAAGGCGGAGGCTCGGGACATATTCTTCGTCCCCGGCATGCCCCGCCTTCGCCGCATTTTCCAACGCGAGGGCAGCGGAAAGGTGACGGGCTTCGTGAGCCGGCGCGAAGGACACGACATCGTTCTTCGGCGCGTGTCCTGAAACCGTCATGAGGCCTAGAGACGCGCGTGGGGTGTTGGGCCAGCACGAACCGTGGGTCAGGAATCCCCATCCTGAAGTAGAGGGGGTCGAACACGATCGCGATCGCATACATTGCCGTGTGCCAGATCGACTTGAACGGCGACCAGACAACCTTCCCTTCGTCTGCGTTCGCACCGCTGTCATCGATGCGCCAAACGCCCGTTCTCATGGGCTGGGCCTCGGAGGAATGCGATTGCGCGTGTTCGACTCGCAAACTTGGGCTCGTTGCCGCTCGCGCAGCGTCGGACTCGGCGCGATGCGCGTAGAAGCCGAGGATCACGTCCTCGAAGTTATCAATGAGCCACTCGAGAATCGGCCCTGCATACCATTTGAACGAAGTGCTGAGGCAGTAGCGGACGGTCATCTTCAGTTCGGTTCCTTCGCCAAACGGAACCAGCGTGTAGTCGGTATCGCCGATACCGAAGTAGCGGCCGCCGATCTTCACGTGGTCGTCGAGCGTGTTCGGCGGGAGGAAATCCGCTGCAAACCGGTTGACCCATCGCGCACGGCGGTTCGGCTCTCCTCGTGCGCAGGCGCCAGATTAACGACGCGGAGGATGGCGTTGCCTCAAATCTGTTGGCGGGCGAACCGCCAGTTTCGCGCTAGCGAGCGAGCACAACGATGACGATGACGCCCAAGCAGCAAAGCATCCCAACGCTACCTGCGATGGCCATGACAGTGGCATGAGCAGTTTTTGCGTCACGGAAGCGGTTGCGAATCCAAGCCATCATGGTCAGCCCCTCGTGTGTTGAAGCGCGCCAGTCGTCAGTCCTTGGCGACCGCGCGCACCGAACGTAGATACCCGTCCAGGTCAGTCGCTCAACGAAGGCCTGGGATCATGCGAGCTCCGTTGGCCCCCAGGTCGATCTTGGATCCAAAGGAGTACGAGATCCGGATCGAATCTGGCTTCGCCTCGGCCACGTGGAATTTCAGACCGGCGATCTCGAGGGAGTCGGCGAACTGGTCGAACTGATGATCGGTGCTCGACAAGATTTGGCTGCCCTTGACCCACACCTCCTGGAAGTGCATGGCGCCGGAACTCGCTCCTGTGTAGATCACTCGGAGACGACCTGATGCGGTCTCGCTCTCGCTGTTCTGCCATTCCAGCTTCGCGTCGTCCGGCACGCGGGTCAGATGCCCCATCGCAAAGTTCCAGTTCAATCCGTTTGCCATGACGGCTTGGTTGCAGAACTCGCCGTCCTGGGTCAGGAATAGACCCCTGTCGTGCAGTGGGAAATAGACGGGATAGGCCGTGCCGTCCGGCATCGTCAGCTCACGGGTGATGGTGATCGTCTGCCCCTTGCTGAACTTGAAGTCTCGATTCGTGAGCCAGGAGGACTTCAAGACGAAGTCGCCATTGGCGACCAGGACTGTCCCGAGCTTGACAAGCTTGTAGTCAGTGTTTAGCACCGGCTCGTCACGTGCATATGTGACCTCCTGGCCGCTCTTGAGCGCCGACGGATCCAGTTGCAGCTGTGTCGTGCTGGGATGAGGTCGCGTGATGCCACCCTGGTCGATCCGAGGAGCTTGACCAAGCTTGCAGTCGGGTAGTTCCGCTGCAGACGAATTCGTGATCCAGGCGCTGGCGGTAAGCAGCGCGATCGCGGTGACCTTCTTCATGTTTCCTCCTGCCGATGTCGTCGGCTTCGTTGAACGTTGACCGGCGTGAGCGCGCCGAGAGTTGAAATGTACGAATAAGTGTGTGTATGAGTTAGTGTACAAACCCGAGCATGAGCGCGTGCGACTTAACCCATGCCAGCGCTTTGGCGCACGAATCAAAGAGCTACGCGCCGAACGCGAGATCACCCAGGAAGAGCTTGCTGAGCGGGTCGGCATCTTTCGCACGTACATGAGTCGGATCGAAACGGGGGTTGGCAATCCCACGTTGACGACGATTCATGCACTCGCCGATTCGCTCGGCGTGAGCGTGGCCGAGCTGTTCGAAGTGCCCGCGAAGAGCGACCCGCCGCGAACGCGTTCGCGCGCGTTGTCGTCGCGCGGTCGCGTCAAGTAGGGTCGCCCGGCCTGGATCAATCGCTTTTCTCGGTGACGGCCCCTCGCACGAACCCTCCGAGTGCCTGGACCACGGCGTCTGCGCTCAGGAGCCGATCCCGATACAACTCGCACAGGATGCTGACCACCGGATCGCGACAGCGGACACGAAGCCAGGCTTGTGGCGTCAGGCCATTCGCGTAGGGAAATGACAGATCGATGCGGGACAGGCTCGACTCGGTGTGATGGGCGCAGAGCTGGTCGACCACGTCTCCGATCGAGAACTCGGTGGCGCTCTGCATTTCGCCGGCGAGCGGTCCGCCGACCCATTCCCAGAGTTGAGTGCTGCGCCAGAAGTCCAGCCACGCAGCCAGGCAGTCTTCGTCCGTTCGACTGATTCCTCGCCGCGGCCACAGTCGCACTTGGATGCGGTCGGGGCTGGTGCGATTCACTCGTCTGTTCTTGGCCATGTTCTTCCTTCTCGTGAGGCGCGTATCGTGTAGGAGCGGCCGCGCATGCGCATCTGGTTGGTTCCTGCTGAGATCAGCGCACTCGCGGGCCCCAGCCCAGCTTGAGCAGCACCTCGGCGAGCGCGTCCGTGGCCTCATCGACGGTGACGTCGGGGCCGATGCTGAAGTTGGCCGGGGGAACCAGACACGTCAGGCGTTGCTCCCAGTCCTGGTACAGGCCTGGGTAGTCCCCCTCCGCCAGCAGGTACACGCCCTGGCCATGCGGGTTGGTCACGATCGAGCCGTAGACCCCTTTGCCGTAGACACCCTTGAATCGCCAGTGCCAGGCGTGGTCACCTGTGCGACTGGTCTTCTGGTAGCTCACTTCCTCGAATCGAAATGTCATGCCTCACCTCCTGATTGGCTTGAATGCGCGCGCGGCGCTCGATGACGGAGTTGCTTGGCGGCGTCAACCCCAAAGGGATGGCGCTTCGCCAGGGTCGTCATCGCGGTGCTCCAGCAGTCGACCGATGCCGGCTGCGACCGCCTCGGCCGACAACGGCTTGCGTCGGTCGGCAGCGAACCGCGACTCGATGCGAACGAGCTCGATGCCGTCCCGCAGGCGCTGAACGGCCCGCTCGCCCCCAGGCAGGCGCCGCAAGGTGGCCCAGTCCTGCAGATCAATGCGAAGGTCACTTGATTGCGGCCCGTCGAACGTGATGAACCGGACCAGGGAGGGTGATGCTTGCACGCCTCGTGGCGTTCGAGCCGCCAGCAAGGCGTAGTCATCCTTCAGACCGAGGAGGCGCGCCCGGAGCCCGGATCCGGCAGTCGAGGCCGTCGCCTTGAAGTCCTTCACGAGAAGACTGACCCGCCCGCGGGCCTCGATGATCGACAAACCGACCGTCCGGCGCGCCTCTCGCCACAGCACGGTTGCAGCCATCGCTCGAGCGACGTTGTGTTCGGCCGCGACCAGGACGGCCTTTCTGCGGGCGCCCTTCACCGTGGGGCCGAGCGCTTGAGATGGCGCGGTTGGGTCGGGCATGGCGTCGACGATGGCCGCGGCCGTCGCGAAGGCGTCCAGCCGGAACCACTCCGTGCAGCCATCCCCCTGGTGAGCCAGTTCCAGACTGAACGGCGCCAGTGCCCGGTGCAGCGACCGCTCGACCTGCGAGGCCCGCTCTCGGGTCGGCATGCGACGCGCGACAGTTGTCTCTAGGTCGATGTCCTGGGCCTCGGGCAACGCTGCGAAGCGCCGGAGTGGATCGTTCGAGAGTCCGATCTTGAAGCGCTGGCCAGCGCTGTGCACGGCCAAGTAGACGAAGCACGGCGAGTCATGCACGACGGCGCGCACGGACTTCTCCCGCACGGCTCTTGGCCGCACAGCGTTGCCGGGCGTGCCGCGGGTCATGCGAGCCTCCCTGCATCCGTCGGCGGACTCGAGAGACGACGGGGCGCCGCATGGATGAGCTCTGGATAGCTCAGGACGATCCACTCCACGTGCCAGGCACCGTCGCGCCAGACGAGCGTCGGGATCGTGCGCACACGCAGGCGCAGCTTGGGCAGGTAGTCGCCGATGGGGGCCGGGCCGATTGACTCGTGATCGAGATCGCGCGGAGCGGGATGCCCAGGAGAGTGGCGACGGCACGCGTGACGGGTGGAGGGGTGGATGCCGCGGTGCATGTCAGACCTCCTGATCGATTTGAAGCCGATGGATGGCGCGAGTCATGAGGCCGGTCAGTACCTTCGTGATCAGCCACCGCGACACAGCTTCCTCGGCGAGGTTCAAGCGGACGAGATCGACCTCGAGGTTGTATTCGCCTTCGAGAAGCCGGCGCAGGGACGCCGGCGCAGCGACCACGAGCTCTCGTGATTGGGGCTGGTCGATCAACCAATCCACGAAGAGGTGCCGATCGGTGCGCCAGTTGACGTCTCGCTCCTTGACCGCCAGGCAGAAGCCTCCGGAGTGGTTCATGATCAGGCCCGCGCGGCCCATGTCACGCTGCATCCGGCGGAAGAAGCGCTGCCGCTCGGAGCGGCACATCTGCGGTGCGACCTTGACGGTGAAGACGTGGAGAACCGGCGAAACATTGATGGGCTTGATGGTGTTCATCTTGAATCCTGTTTGGTTGGGGTACTGCGGTGCTCCGACCTGCGGGCGGGGCCTGCGTATGCGCTGGGGAAATCTCCGTGTCCCGAGGAATTCACGTTCTCGTAGGGACGATTGATCTCCTGCGGCACGCGAGGGCCGCATCGCGAAGGAGTCAGGGGAGGTCACGCCAGCTTTCGCTGGTGTGTCGTGCGCGAGGGCGGCGGCTGGCCCGGCTTGCAGCAAGCCTTGTGAACGGGCAGGCGCCAGGAGCTGCGCCTATCCCGCTCGTGGGCGTCTACCGGGTGTTCCGAGGCGACCAGTCGAACCAGTTCGGACGTGCTTTTCATCGCCCATTCTTCTCGATGTCGTCTCGTGCGCAGGCATTCAGGCGCCTCGGTCGGCGCGTGCCAATGTGAACGACGTCGATCCAGTCGAGAGGCCATCCGTCCTGCCGTTCGACCAAGATGGGTAGCGAACGAACGCGCTCACGCGACGTCAATCTTGAGGTTGCGGGCCCGGGACTGACATGCTGTCGGCCGTGGGAGCAGCCGATGTCGCCGCTGATAGAGAGGAGTCGCTGCATCTCAGGCTCCCTCCGCGTAGCGACGGCGATTGATCGCCTGCACAACCACGCCCGTGACAAGGCGGCGGTACAGCTCCTGTCCGATGAGAGCCCTCGCATGATCGAACTGCGCCCTCAGTCCTAGATAGACCGACGCTTGGTCGTCCAGCGTCTCTTTGAGAGACCGCGGCGGATCGAGGATGACTTCCCGCACCAGCGGCTGATTGATGAGCCAACACATGATCGTCTCGCGCTCCCGCTTCGGGTCAGCGCCGGAGAAGCCCAGATTCATGCACAAGCCGTCACTCGAGGTCATGATGATTTGGCTGCGCCACATCGCCTGGCGCATCCGTTTGTAGAACCGTGACTGATCGGCGCGCGAGGTTCCCTTGGTCAGGGTGATGAGGAGCAGGTGAACGGTGGCCGACTGAGGCCGATAGATGAGAGTCATAGGCTACTTCACATTCCGTTTGGACGAACAGGGGCCTTTGCATGCAGGCGTGACCTGTGCGAATCGAGATTTCTTCGAGGGCGAGTTCGTCGACGGTGCGAAGACGTGTTGATCCCTGCGAGCCTTACGGCCGCATCGCGACGAACTCAATCAGGTTCAGGCCAGTGCGACTGGCATCGCTCGCCGCAACGGCGGCGGCTGGGCCGGCGGGTGGGCGCTGTCGCCGTCTGCGGCCGACTTGGCTCCGGATTCGGCCTTGGCCTCGCCGTCGCGCCCGGCGGTGCTGTCGGTGAAGGCATTCGTCAGCAGGCGGTCGAATGCCGATCCGTCGCGACGAGTGAGATTGGGGACGAAGCGCGAGTACGTACGGAAGAGCATCTCAGTACTGGCGTGGCCAAGAACCATAGCGATCCACTCGGGCGCTTCACCACAGGCGAGCCAAAGGGTCGCCGCGGTATGACGCGTCTGGTAGGGCCGACGAAGCGCCAATCCCAGATGGCGAAGCAGCGGGTACCAGACGCGCTTCGTGAAGTTGTTGGTGTCGATCGGTTCGCCCTTGCGGTTGCAGAACACATACTCGCCCAGCTTGCTGGTGGCCGTGTGCTGCCGCTTCAGGGCGTCGAACACGACCTGGCTAATCGGGATGTCGCGCTGCGAACTGTCCGTCTTGGTGTACTCGTCCTCGCCGCCAACGAAGGCTTCTCGCACCAGGATCAGCCGGCGCTCGAAATCGACGTACTTCCACTTGAGCCCGTGGATCTCGCCAGAGCGCAGGCCGGTGTAGAAGCGCACCTTGAGATAGTCCCGGTAGTCGACGCGGATCTTGGAGATCAGCAGTTGGGTCTCTTCGAGCGTGAACGGCTGGACGTCAGACTTCGGAATCTTCAGCGGACGCAGGCGTCCCATCGGCATCGTGAACTCGTAGCGATCGGCGGCCTCGGTGAGGATCTGCCGCACGATGAGCATGATGGTGTTGATGCGGGCAGGGGAGAGCTTCGTGCCTTCCCGACGGCCCTTGAGCTTCGACAGGCCGGCGCGGAACTCGAGGATCTGCGCGCG
>FSWG01000072.1_pt1 | contig 36148 bp, 25 predicted proteins | sample 1637941 | NCBI WGS metagenome assembly FSWG01 (sample SAMEA3914789, study PRJEB12502) | metagenome | biome: forest; material: soil | place: Canada | collected 2011-07-03 | depth 0.3 m | reverse complement strand
CCCCTTGGTGCGCTCCTCGGCCAGCTCCTTGAAGCGCTGCGCGCCGTTGCCCTTGGGCGTGTCGGGCGCAACGACGTGGCTGAACTTGATGACGATGGGTGCTGCTTGCGCGAGGGCGGCCACAGGTGCCGCCATGGCAATTGCAGTAGCTGCAGCAAGGAGAACCTTGCGGCGTGATGCGAAAGTCATTTGTCTGTCTCCGAAGGGGAATGCGGTCTACAGGACGCTTGTCCAGACCGTCGAGCACGCAGGGTAGAAGCGCGCACCCTTCCATTTGCTTTCAACGATCCATGTCGAGGGAAAGCCCGTAGTTGAGAACGCGACAGCACTCACGCGAGTGCGAATCAGACCGCGAGTGGGCGGGTGGAATTCCTGAGGAAGAGGTCGCGCAGGATGTTGCACCACACGACGTTTCTAAACAGAATCGCGGAACGAGACAACCACCAAGCCGTGTTCAGTTCACGGCCGACCGCCACCCTGCGGGCCTTGGTTTCTTCGACGCCGCGATCCCCCGACGTCGCCAATGCACATGCGAGTTGCAACTAGCGATGCGCATGTCATGAAGGCTCAACCTTTCAAAGTGCAGATCAACGCCGAAGTGGATTCGGCAGTTCGAGCTGCATGCGGGCTGTCGTGCCCAACGGTCAGCGCGAAATCCTTTTTCTCCTTTCGAGAACTCACATGACAGATCGAATTCAAGCCACTCTCATTCCCGGCGATGGCATCGGCCCGGAAATCGTCGATGCCACGCTCGCTGCGCTTGATGCGCTCGATGCGCCATTCGAGTGGGATCGGCAGATTGCCGGTATGGGCGGCGTCAAGACGTCGGGTGATCCGCTCCCTGCTGCGACGCTCGAGAGCATTCGTCGAACGCGCCTCGCGTTGAAGGGGCCTCTGGAGACGCCGTCGGGCGGCGGTTATCGATCGTCGAATGTCAGATTGCGCGAGGAGTTCAAGTTGTATGCGAACCTCCGCCCGGCTCGTACGATCGTTCCCGGTGGTCGCTACGACAACATCGACCTCGTCGTGGTGCGCGAAAACCTCGAAGGCCTGTACATCGGCCATGAGCTCTACATTCCGATCGATGACGATCCACACGCCGTGGCGATGGCCACCGGCGTCAATACTCGCCAAGGAAGTCGGCGTCTGCTGAACTATGCGTTTGAGACCGCGGTTGCGACTGGCCGCAAGAAGGTCACGATCGTTCACAAGGCCAACATCATGAAAGCCTTGACCGGGCTGTTCCTGGAGACTGGCATCGAACTCTATGAACGAAAGTACAAGGGCTGCTTCGAACTCGAGACGATGATCGTCGATGCATGCGCAATGAAGCTCGTGCTCAATCCGTGGAACTTCGACATGCTTGTCACAACCAATCTTTTCGGCGACATCCTGTCCGATCTGGTGGCCGGTCTCGTCGGTGGCCTGGGCATGGCTCCTGGCGCCAACATCGGGTCCGACGCCGCGATCTTCGAAGCGGTGCATGGCTCGGCGCCGGACATCGCCGGCAAGAACATCGCCAATCCGACGGCGCTCCTGCTTGCAGCGGCCCTGATGCTGGATCATTGCAAGCTGCCGGACATGGCGGCCCAGCTGCGGCGCGCCATCGACACGACGCTGAATGTCGACATGGTTCGAACAGGCGATTTGGGAGGCAGTGCCTCGTTGAGCGAGTTCTCTGGTGCATTGGTGGCCCGTATCAAGGGATCCTGAATCGCGCTCGATTACTTCCGGCGCGGCCGTTAAGACTGCAACGGCCGCCGAGGAGCCGGTCGCGATCATTTCAATACCGTTGGACCCGTTGCGCGTCGCCAGAGCACATCGATCCGCGAGGAAGCGCGCGTGCACGCGGCGTCAACTGGCGTCCAGATGCTGGCGCGCAGCCTATCCTGCAATCAGCTATTTTCCTTATCTATAAGTTGAGCCAACCCCACCTGTTCGGACAGATCTGCGACGGACATTAACGTCAATTGACCCGGGCAATTGCGAGCTCGATGGCTCGCCAATTCGAGACCCTGAAGAATGAGGAAGGGTTCCCCCTCTGTCCAGCAGCGCCACCGGCGCGTTCACTTGCGCCGGGCGGACGTTCAATTCCGCCGCCGATTGGAGAAGGGCCTCGTCCAAGATCAGTACCGGGCGCAAAGGCGCGCGAATGCGCTATATGCGGTGCTCGGGACAACGCATGTCAGCCACTACAATTTGGCATCCAATCCGGGGAATGACACTCGGGAAATCGAAAAATTGCAGCACCGCGCGCGCGTGCTGACAGGGAGAGACCAGGATGCGTTCGATCGAACTTGCCGCGGTGAAGCCGTGGTACCTCTGGGCGTGCGCCCTGTGTATCTTGTTGGCATCGTGCGGCGGGGGCAGCGGCAATGGAGGTTCTTCGCCGCCGCCGGGCTCCGGCACGAGCAGCGGTTCGGGCGGCGACACCGGCTCGCCCGGATTGACTCTCCTGGCCGGCCACGTGGGTGGCCCTGGCAACGTGAATGGAACCGGAACCGCGGCACGGTTCGAAGGCATGGCTGGGGTCGTCCTCGATGCCGCCGGGAATGTCTACGTGGCCGACAAAGGGGATCAAACGATCCGCAAGGTCACGCCCGGCGGCGTCGTGACCACCTTCGCCGGCGTCTCTGGCGTGGCCGGCGCCACGGACGGTGCCATCGCGAAGGCCACGTTCAACCAGCCCATGGCACTGGCCTTTGATCCCAGCGGCAACCTCATCGTGGTCGACGCGGGCAACAACACCATTCGCAAGATATCCACTCAAGGCGTCGTCACGACGCTGGCCGGGACAGCTGGAACTGCGGGCCGCACGGACGATGTCGGGCCGGCGGCGAGTTTCGACTTCTGCCGTGATACGGACCTCCCCCCGGCAGACCCTGGCATCGCCGTCGACAAGTCCGGAAACGCCTACGTGACGGATTGCGAAACCACCATCCGCCGGATCACGCCCGACGGGACTGTGTCGACTCTTGTCCTGAACGACGAGGTCACACCGAACGCGCCTGTCCTTCTGATCAATCCGGGGGGATTGGCCATGGGCCCGGATGATGCGTTGTACGTATCGGATGGCGGCTTCATACGTCGGGTCACGCTCGATGGTCGGGTGAGCGTCTACGGACCCGGCGGCAGGGGGGCCGGCATCGCCGTCGATGCGAACGGAACCGTCTACGTGGCCGGTGGCCCGTTTGTGACGTCCACCGATGCCACGGGACACTACCAGTTGATCGCCGCCATGCCGTGGGGCGGTTCCGTGGATGGCCCCGTCGCCCAAGCGCAGTTCAACAGGATCACCGGCCTCGCCCTCAGTCCCACTGGCACGATCTACCTGGCGGATGCCGGGAACTGGAGCCTTCGGACGCTCAGCAACGGCGTAGTCTCCACGCTGGCTGGCGAAGCGTTGTACAACACCGCCGCCGACGGCAAGGGTGCGCAGGCCGGGTTCGGTTTCCCCTTTGGGATCGCCTTCGGCGGTGACGGTGCGCTGTATGTCGCCGACAGTGACGCGGGCGCGATCCGGCGCGTTGGGTTGGACGGGCAGGTCAGCACGATCGCGGGCGCCATCGGGTTTGTTTCGGCCGGTCCAGTGGACGGAACGGGAGCAGCGGCGAGCTTCGCGTGGCCCCAGGCGCTGACCGCGGCGCCCGACGGAGGCCTGTACGTGGTTGACAATCTGACCGGCGGCATCCGACACGTGAGCCTGTCGGGCAGCGTGACGACCTTGAGTTACGCTTATCCCTACGGCGGCACGCCCGCAGGATTCGACGGCATCGCCGTGCGCCCGGATGGATCGTTGGCCTTGACCTCTCAAGACCTCGATTTCGTCATGACCATGCCCGGTGCGGGCGGCGCGATGACGACGCTCGCAGGTTCCGGGCAAAGCGGAGGCATCGATGGCAACGCGACGACGGCCAGCTTTGACGTTCCCACGGGCATCGTGGCGGACAAATCCGGCAACGTCTACGTCTCCGACGAATTTGGATGCACGCTGCGAAAGGTGGATACCCAAGGGAACGTCACCACGTTGGCGGGCTCGACTGGTCAGTGCGGCTTTGCGGACGGCGTGGGCGCCCAAGCGCGATTCAACAGCCCTCGAGGCATGGCGATCGATGCCGCGACGGGAAGTCTCTACATCGCAGACACCGACAATCAGGTCATTCGCAAGGTGACGCAGGAGGGCGTTGTCACGACAGTCGTCGGGCGCGCCGGATGCCAAGGCTTCGTGACGGGCGCGCTACCTGGGTGCATCTCGTGGCCGCAGGCCGTCGCCATCGATGGTCATACGCTGTACTTCACGACCGCCCGAGGCGTGGCCGTGGCGCGAGGCGTTCCCTGACTGGACGGACGGAGCTTACGGATAGGTGTGACCACTGCATGTGCGGAGTGCACGAACTTCCCAGCCATGCGTCGCGTCTGACGGTCAGAGCTGCGGCTGGCACGTCTCCGCTCGGAGGTTCTCGCTTGCACAACTTGATATTTAAATCAATGATTGGCCGTACCTCCCAATTTATTGCGATATACATCAAGTGCAAACACTCCAGGAGCTGGGCGAATCGGTGGCTGCCCGTCGGCGCCACCTGGCCCTGAAACAGCTTGTCGTCGCGCAGCAGGCCGGTATCACCGCTGAATCGCTGTCGCGTTTCGAGCGCGGGCGCTCGCCCGAATTCGGCACCCGAAAGCTGCTGGCTGTGCTGGCCGTGCTAGGCATGGAACTCGACGTGATCCAGGCCGGCCAATCTGGCAACCTGGACCAGTTGCGCAAGGAGCGCAACCTCGCGCCGGACGCTGAGCCCCGTGGAGGCGCCAAGCCATGAAGCTGGCCGTCCACGTCCTGGGCCGCGAGGTCGCTGTCCTGGAACAGGCCGGCGACTTCAAGAGCGTGCTGACCTACCGACCCGACACTGCGGCCGACGACTTCGTCTCGCTCACGATGCCGGTGCGCACCGAGTCGTATGTGTGGGACGACCAGTTGCCGCCGGTGCTGCAGATGAACCTGCCCGAGGGCTACCTGCTGCAGGTGCTGCAAGAGCAGTTCGGCCCGCACATCGGCGCCAGCCCCATCGCCCTGCTGTCGGTCATCGGTCGCAACATGGTGGGTCGTCTGCAGGTGGCCGCACCTGGTGCGCTGCTGGAAGAACCTGCGCGGCCGATCGAGGTTGCTGCCTTGCTCAAGGGCGACAACTCGGAAGAAGCGTTCGCCGAACTGGTTCGCCAACACGCCACCAGCGGCGTGTCGGGCGTGGTGCCCAAGTTTCTCGATGCGCAGGACGAGGCGCGGTCGCCGCTGGGCGCGCATCGCAAGGCCGGCGTCGTCACGCGGCGGCACATCGTCAAAGGCTCCGGGAGGCAGTTTCCCTTCATCGCGCTCAACGAGCACCTGTGCATGCAGGTCGCCGCACGCGTTATGCCCTCGGCGCGAACCGAAGTCTCCGACGACGGCCAAGCCCTGGTCGTGCACCGCTTCGACGTCGGGCCCGATGGGCAGCCGCACTGGGGCATGGAAGACTTCTGCGCGTTGCTCGGACTGCGGCCGGCCGCCAAGTACGACACGACCTGGGAACGCATCGCGAAGGCCGTGCGCGACCACGTGCCCGGAGAGCGCCGTCTCGAGACATTCCGGCAATTGGCCACGCTCCTGCTCCTGACCTACGCGCTGCGAAACGCCGATTGCCACGCCAAGAACGTCGCCCTGCTGTACTCGTCGCGCGCGGACGTGCATCTCGCGCCCGCCTACGACATGCTCACGACGCAGGTCTACGCGGGCTTCCAGCACAACCCGCCGGGCATCGGGTTCATGGGCAAGAAGACCTGGGCGCCAGGCAAGGACCTGCAGAAGTTCATCGCTGCCAACTTCGGCATCCAGCCCAGGGAACAGTTGGCGATCGTCGAGTCCATCAGCGACGCCGTCTCGGACGTAGCGCTCGCCGTTCGCGAGGCGATGACCTTGCACGACGGCTTCGACGACATCGGCAAGCGCATGCTGCTGGCCTGGGCCGAGGGGGTTCGAGGGCTACGCGATGAACGGACGTATTCCGCCGCAGGCTGGACGCCCGGTGCTGGTTTCGACGGCCTGTCCAAGCCAGCAAGGCTCAAGAACGAGACCAGCAAGATCGGCCGTTCGCCGCTGCTCGGCAAGAGGTAGCCAACGCACGTTGCACGCCGCGATATTGATGGAAAGCAGAAACCTGAGCAGGAACTTCACTTTCTATTCTGGCTCTTCGAGACCGCCCAGCGCCTGCCGCCCCGAACCTGATCCTCCTCTTCTCACCAATTCGAGAAGGCCTCGTACGCTGCAATCCAGAGCTGGTTCATGAATCTCGCAGCTGCAGCCTGTGGATGGCGATACTCACGCTTGGCGAGTACGATGCTCCACGCGTTTCCACAGAAGCACTAAATTGTTGGCAGCTTGCCGAGCGAGTCTCGCTCAGTTGCAGGTGCCGTGCGACTCTCGTCGGTCCACGATCGGCACTCACGGCGATTTCGCACAAACAGCGTCACCGGGAACAGGCGACCATGCCGGGCAAGATATTCATCAGCTATAGGCGCACCGAGAACACGAAAGACGCCAGGGCGCTCTACGAGCGTCTACGCAGGGAATTTGGCGAAGAGCGCATCTTCATTGATCTTGAAGGCATCGAGCCTGGTGAAGATTTTGTCGAACTGCTTGAGCGACACCTCGAAGACTGTGAAGTATTGATCGCGCTGATCGGGCGCAATTGGGTCGACTCAAGGAACGACTATGGAGAGCGCCGCCTGGATGATGAGAATGATTTCGTCAGGATCGAACTTCGCGCAGCATTGCAACGCGGGATAAAGGTCTTTCCGGTTCTCATTGACGGAGCCCTTCCACCGCGAGCCTCCGATCTACCCGAAGATCTGCGTCGGCTTGTCAGGCGGCAAGCAATCGCGCTCGACTACGCCAAATTCGATGCCGACATAGCTCGCTTGGCACGCGCAATCCACAAAGCGGCAGAACACTCCGCGACCGCGACCGCGACCCAGACCAAGCCAGACGAGACTGCCTCTTCGGCAAGCGTTGGCGCTGCAGAACCTGGCCCCGCAAGTACACCCAATCCAGATCCTGGCAATCAGCGCTTCCGTTCGCCGGGATCCGCACCGCAAGAACCTGCACCGTCCAACAGTCCGGAGGAGCCCGTTGTTGAACTGCAGCAAGCTCGCAAGGACGAGCGACCACTCCATTTTGCGGAGGATGCGAACGGCGATCAAACTTTTCGAAAGCCCACTCACAAACGAGCGGATGAGCGGTCACATTTCGAGTCAGGGCCTGGGAGCAGGGATGCTTCAACGAGCGACAAGCAGCGATCCGAGAAGGCGCCGCAAGAGTCCTTTGAACAGCGCAGTGGCGCTACAAAACGCTGGACCGTCATCGCGATGTGCACTTTGATCGCCGGCACCGGGCTTCTTGCTGCTGTGGGTCGTTTCAAATCAGACGCACGCCATTCAGCACCAGGCGCGCAGGACACCAATGGGAATCCGACCGCGCAGCCAGCTCCAATTCCCGGTCCATCCAGCACACGACTGAAAGTGGCATTTGCTTATATTGGCCCCGTCGGGGACGGTGGTTGGACCTTCGCACACGACCAAGGTCGCAAGGCACTCGAAAAGGAACTCGGTTCGCAGATCCAAGCGACTTCCATAGAAAGCGTGCCCGAGTCCGCCGACGCGGAGCGCGTGTTCCGCGACATGGTCGCCCAGGGCAACACGCTGATCTTCGGCACCAGCTTCGGCTACATGGAGCCGATGCTCAAGGTCGCCGCCGACAACAAGGCCGTGCACTTCGAGCACGCCACCGGCTACAAGACGGCCAACAACATGGGCGTCTACGACAACCGCACGTATGAAGGCGCCTACATGGCCGGCGTGATCGCCGGCGGCATGACCAAGACGAACACGATCGGCGTTGTCGGTTCCATCCCGATTCCCGAGGTCATCCGCAACATCGACTGCTTCGCCCTTGGCGCGCAGAGCGTAAATCCGACGGTCAAGGTCAAGGTCGCGTGGGTCAACGAGTGGTTCAACCCGCCCAAGGAGACCGAAGGCGCGCAGTCGCTGATCGACGGCGGTGCCGATGTGCTGCTGCAGAACACCGACTCCAGCGCTGTGCTGCAGACAGCCGAGAGGAACGGCAAGTACGGGTTCGGCTGGGACTCCGACATGACCCAGTACGGCCCGAGAGCCCACCTGGCTTCGGCGGTCAACAACTGGGGCCCGTTCTACATCAAGGTGGCCAAGGAGGCGCTGGCGGGCACCTGGACCACCGAGCGAACGTGGTGGGGCGTCAAGGAAGGCGCGATCGACCTGGTGTCGATCTCCGACAAGGTCCCGGCAGATCTGAAGGCCAAGGTCGAACGGGTCAAGGCGGGCTTGAGAGACGGCTCCTTCGCGATCTGGAAAGGTCCGATCCAGGACAGCAGAGGCAAGGTTGTTCTAGACGCTGGAACGACGGCCGATGACGCATTTCTTGGCGGCATCAAGTTCTACGTCAAGGGTGTGGAAGGCAAGGTTCCAGGCGCAACTTGATGCGTCCTCGCGTTGCGCTCAGCACGCAGGACGATCTGGGGCGCTGTCCTCATGGATCCACATGGCCAGATCGTTCGACCAGATTGCAGGCGAGCCCGACGGCCGCGGCACGTCGCCGCATGGCGGAACTGCCGCGCCGGTATCCAGCGCCTGCGATGTCCGAGACCGGGGTCCGCCGGTCATTGGGCGCACGGCCGACGTCGCTGGCATGGTTGCCCACGGGACGGTCCCTCCGAACCCTTTCTTGATCATCCTGGCGCCGCCGCACCCGCCTTGCTCCGCCCGAAGTTCCCATTCCTCAACGCCGGAAGATCCACCACTCTCAGCCCCCCATACTCGATGCGGATCGCGCCGCGCTCCTGGATCGCGAGCAGCGCCTCGTTGACTCGTTGGCGCGACAGACCCACCAGGTAAGCAAGTTCCTGCTGCGTGATGCGCAGCAGGTTGCCGCCGACGCCGGGAAACAGCACGGGATTGAACAGGCCCGCGAGGCTGCGCGCGACGCGCGCGTCGGGATTGAGGCGATCGGTCTCGTGCGCCGCGATGAACTGGCCGAGCCGTTCGTTGAACTGGTTCATGATGAACCGGTTGAACAGGATGGAGAAATCCAGCAGCGAATGGAAATCGTCGGACGGCAGTCCGGCGACGATGCTGCGGCGCAGCGTCTGGATGTTGTATCGGTAGGGCTCGCGCTTGAGCAGGGTGCCTTCGCCGAACCAGCCGCCGGGCGGCAACCCGCTGTAGGTGATCGGGCTGCCGTCGACGCGGTCGTTGCTCATCTTCAGCAAGCCTTCGATGACGCCAAACCAGTAGTTGGGCGGGCCACCGATGCGGCACAGCAATTCACCCGGCTGCACCTCGGCCACCACGATGGCGGGTTCGACCCTGCGGCGCGCTGCAGGCTCCAGTTCGGTCAACCAGGGAATGGCGCGCAGTTCCGCGTCATTGGGTCGCCGCAGCCGGCTCTGGATCGATCGGCCATCAGGAGTTCTTGGTTTCGCCATCGGGTAAGTCCGCTCGGGAGTGTCCCTTAAATTGTCGTCAGAACGACATCATGTTGTCAAAGTGAGGTCTACAGTCGTTTCATCGTGAACGACACCTCCACCTTCCCCAGGCTGCTTCTCCAGCATTCGCGGATGCGACCGGATGATGCAGCGATGCGCGAGAAGGATCTCGGTATCTGGCAGACCTGGAGCTGGTCGGACACGGCGCGCGTCGTGCGCGAGATGGCGTGCGGTCTCGCGAGCCTGGGCTTCAAGGCGTTCGACAACCTGGCGATCGTCGGCGCGAATCGGCCGCACCTGTACATGGCCGTCCTCGCGGCGCAAAGTCTGCGCGGCGTCCCGGTGCCGCTCTATCAGGATGCCGTGGCGGGCGAGATGGCCTTCATGCTGCAGGACGCGGCGATCGACTTCGTGATGGCCGAGGATCAGGAACAGGTCGACAAGCTGCTCGAGTGCCGCGAACTGATGGCGCCCGGCATCGAAGGCCTGCGCCACATCCTCTACGACGATCCGCGCGGACTGCGTCACTACGAACAGCCCGGATTGATCAGCATCGCGCAGTTGCGCGAACGCGGCCGCGCGTTCGACGCCGCGCATCCCGGCTTCTACGAGGCCGCGGTGGCCAGCGGTGACGGCGCCGACGTCGCCGTGATCCTCTACACGTCCGGCACCACCGGCCGTCCCAAGGGCGTCTGCCAGACGCACGCGAGTTTCATCGCCGCGGGCCGCGGCGGCGTGGAGTGCGATCGGCTCGGTCCGGGTGACGAGATCATGAGCTACCTGCCGATGGCCTGGGTCGGCGACCATCTGTTCTCGGTCGCCCAATGGCTGGTCGGCGGCTTCACGCTGAACTGCCCGGAGTCGGCGGCCACCGTGATGAACGACATGCGCGAGATCGGGCCGACCTACTACTTCGGTCCGCCGCGCACGTTCGAAGGACTGCTGACCACGGTCGCCATCCGCATGGAGGATGCGGCGGCGCCCAAGCGCTGGCTCTATCGCCGGTTCATGGCGCTGGCGCGCCGCGTCGGCATGGACATCCTGAACAAGTCGCCGGTCACGCCCGTCGATCGCGTGCTGTATGCGCTCGGCGACCTGCTGGTCTATGGCCCGCTGCGCAACGTGCTGGGAATGAGCCGCATCCGCGTGGCCTACACCGCGGGCGCGGCGATCGGGCCCGACCTGTTCCGCTTCTACCGTTCCATCGGCGTCAATCTCAAGCAGTTCTACGGCCAGACGGAGACGTGCGCCTACGTGTGCATGCAACAGGACGGCCAGGTCAAGCTGCAGACCGTGGGAACGGCGGCGCCCGGCATGGAACTGCGCATCGCCGACAACGGCGAGGTGCTGGTGCGCGGGGTCTCGGTGCTCAAGGAGTACTACAAGCGACCGGATGCGACGGCCGAGGTCCTGGACGCCGACGGCTTCTTCCACACCGGGGACGCCGGCGTGCTCGACGCGGAGGGCCACCTGCGCATCATCGACCGCGCCAAGGATGTCGGCCGGATGGCGCGGGGCGCGATGTTCGCCCCCAACTACATCGAGAACAAGCTGAAGTTCTTTCCCCAGATCAAGGAAGCGGTCTGCTTCGGCGACGCGCGCGAGGCCGTCTGCGCGTTCATCAACATCGACTACGAGGCGGTGGGCAACTGGGCCGAGCGCCAGGGACTGGCCTACGGCGGCTACGTCGACCTGGCCGGCAAGCCCGAGGTGCTGGCTCTCGTTGCAGGATGCATCGGCGAGGTCAACGCCGCGCTTGCCGAGGAAACCGGCATGGCCGACACGCAGATCCACCGTTTTCTCGTGCTGCACAAGGAGCTCGATCCGGACGACGACGAGATGACGCGCACGCGCAAGATCCGGCGCGGCTTCGTGGCCGAGAAATACGCCGGGCTGGTCGATGCGCTCTATTCCGACAAGTCGGAGCAGTTCATCGAGACGCAGGTGAAGTTCGAGGACGGGCGCACCGGCTCGGTCAGCGCCTTGCTGCGACTGCTCGAGGCGCGTCGGTTCGGTCCCGCGGAGGTCCTGGCATGAGCGCTCGCGTCATCGGCGACGTCATCCTCGACGTTCGCAACATCTCGCTGAGCTTCGGGGGAGTCAAGGCGCTCACCGACATCAGCTTCAGCGTGCGCGAGCACGAGGTGCGCGCCATCATCGGCCCGAACGGCGCCGGCAAGAGCTCGATGCTCAACTGCATCAACGGCGTCTACCAGCCCCAGCAAGGCTCGATCACCTTTCGCGGCGAGACCTTCAGGCACATGAACTCGCGCCAGGTGGCCGAGATGGGTGTCGCGCGCACCTTCCAGAACCTGGCCCTGTTCAAGGGCATGAGCGCGCTCGACAACATCATGACGGGCCGCAACCTGAAGATGAAGAGCGGCCTGCTCGCCCAGGCCTTCCGCAACCCGTTCGGCTTCGGCCCAGCCGAACGCGAGGAGATCGAACAGCGCGAGTTCGTCGAACGCATCATCGACTTCCTCGAGATCCAGCCGTTTCGCAAGACGCCGGTGGGACAGCTGTCCTACGGCCTGCAAAAGCGCGTCGACCTCGGACGCGCCCTGGCGATGGAGCCGCAGGTCCTTCTCCTGGACGAGCCGATGGCCGGCATGAACATGGAGGAGAAGCAGGACATGAGCCGCTTCATCCTCGACGTGAACGACGAGTTCGGCACGACCATCGTGCTGATCGAGCACGACATGGGCGTGGTCATGGACATCTCCGATCGCGTCGTCGTGCTCGACTACGGCAAGAAGATCGGCGACGGCACGCCCGACGAGGTGCGTGCGAACGCGGACGTGATCAGGGCCTACCTGGGCGTGGAGCAGTGATGGGCTTTTTCCTCGAGACTCTCTTCGGCGGCCTGATGGTGGGCATGCTCTACGCGCTGGTGGCGCTCGGCTTCGTGCTGATCTTCAAGGCCTCGGGCGTGTTCAACTTCGCGCAGGGGGCGATGGTGCTCTTCGCGGCGCTGGCGATGGCGCGCTTCTCGGAGTGGCTGCCCCGCTGGTTCGGCTTCGACAGCCCGGTGCTGGCCAACATCGGCGCCTTCGGCCTCGCCGCGCTGTGCATGATCGTCGTCGCGTGGCTGGTGGAGCGGCTGGCGCTGCGCCATCTCGTCAACCAGCCCGGCATCACGCTGTTGATGGCGACGCTGGGCATCGGCAACGTGCTCGATGGCGCGGGCCAGTTGATCTTCGGCAGTGCCGCCTACAAGATCGACGTGGGCATGCCCAAGGATCCGCTGATCGTGCTGGACAAGGTGTTCGACGGCGGCCTGTTGCTCAACACCGAGGACCTGTATTCGGCGCTGGCCGCAGCGGCGCTCGTGACCTTGCTCACCCTGTTCTTCCAGAAGACCAGCACCGGCCGCGCGTTGCGCGCCGTCGCCGACGACCACCAGGCCGCGCAATCGATCGGCATCCCGCTCGGGCGGATCTGGGTCATCGTCTGGTCGGTGGGCGGCCTGGTGGCGCTGGTCGCCGGCGTCATCTGGGGCAGCAAGCTGGGCGTCCAGTACTCGATCTCGCTGGTCGCGCTGAAGGCGTTTCCCGTCGTCATCCTGGGCGGCCTCACCTCGGTGCCCGGCGCGATCCTGGGTGGTCTCATCATCGGCGTGGGGGAGAAGATGTCCGAGATCTACCTCGGTGGCCACCTGGGCGGCGGCATCGAGAACTGGTTCGCCTACGTGCTCGCGCTCGCCGTCCTGCTGATCCGGCCGCAAGGCCTGTTCGGCGACAAGATCATCGACCGCGTCTGATCCGGAAGAGGCCCGAATGTTCTATCGCGAAAACGGCCAGTTCAAGAGCAGCTACCGGGCCGACCTGGCGTTGTTCCCGGTCGCGCAGGATCGCTGGGCGATGCTCGCATTCGCCGCGATCGCGTTCGTGGGTGCGCCGCTGCTGGCCAGCGACTACGCGTTCCGCGCGGTGTTGATCCCGTTCCTGATCCTGGCGCTCGCGGCCATCGGCCTGAACGTGCTCGTCGGCTACTGCGGCCAGATATCCCTGGGGACGGGCGCCTTCATGGCGGTGGGTGCCTATGCGGCCTACAACCTGCAAGTGCGCATAGCCGGCATGCCGCTGCTCCTGTCGCTGCTGGGAGGCGGGGTGGCGGCCGCCGTGCTGGGCGTGATGTTCGGCATCCCCAGCCTTCGCATTCGCGGGCTCTACCTGGCGGTCGCGACGCTGGCCGCGCAGTTCTTCGTCGACTGGTTCACCAACCGCGTCGCCTGGGTCACCCACGACTCGTCGTCGGGCTCGGTGAGCGTGCAGACCCTGCGCATCCTTGGGCACTCGTTCGACACGCCCGCGCAGCGCTACCTGCTGTGCCTCGCGCTGGTCGTCGTCTTCGGCCTCCTGGCCAAGAACCTGGTTCGCGGCGCGATCGGCCGCGAATGGATGGCGATGCGCGACATGGACGTCGCGGCCGCCGTGATCGGCATCCGTCCGGTGTACGCGAAGCTGACGGCCTTCGCGGTGAGCAGCTTCATCGTCGGCGTGGCCGGCGCGCTGTGGGGCTTCGTCCACCTGGGCGCCTGGGAGCCTGCCGCGTTCGGCATCGACAAGTCGTTCCAGCTGCTGTTCATGATCATCATCGGCGGGCTGGGCTCGATCGCGGGCAGCTTCTTCGGTGCGGCCTTCATCGTGCTGCTGCCGTTGTTCCTGAACGGCATCCCGCGCTGGCTCGGCCTGTCGATGTCGACCGCCACGTCCTCCCACCTCGAGCACATGATCTTCGGCGCCCTGATCGTGTTCTTCCTGATCGTCGAGCCGCACGGCCTCGCGCGCCTGTGGTCGACCGCGCGCCAGAAGCTGCGCGTCTGGCCTTTCCCGCACTGACCGCACTCGAATCCGGATTTCAAACGCACCCCCCGGTGCCACAACAAGGAGACATGCAATGCACTACAGAAAGTTTGCCTGCAGCGCGGCGCTCGCCGTCGCCGGAATGGCCATGCTTGCCGCGAGCACGCTGGCCCAGGCCCAGGCGCCCGAGCAGTTCATCCCGTTGCTGGTCTACCGCACGGGCCAATTCGCGCCGCTGGGCATTCCCTGGGCCGACGGCAAGCAGGACTACCTCAAGCTCGTCAACGCGCGCGACGGCGGTGTGAACGGGGTCAAGCTCACCTACGAAGAATGCGAGACGGCCTACGACGCATCCAAGGGCGTCGAGTGCTACGAGCGCCTCAAGGGCAAGGGCACGGGCGCCTCGGGCTTCGACACGCAGTCCACCGGAATCACGTTCGCCGTGACGGACAAGGCCTTCGCCGACAAGGTGACGGTCGAGACCGCGGGCTATGGCCTGTCGCAGTCGTCCGACGGCACGGTGTTCGAGTGGAATTTCCCGCTGCTGGGCACCTACTGGACGGCCGCCGACGTGATGCTGCAGGACATCACGAAGAAGGAGAAGGGCAGCCTCAAGGGCAAGAAGATCGCGCTCGTCTATCACGACTCGCCCTATGGCAAGGAGCCGATCCCGCTGCTGCAGAAGCGCGCCGCGGCGCAGGGTTTCGAGTTGGTGCTGTTTCCCGTGACGCCCCCTGGCGTCGAGCAGAAGTCGGCCTGGCTGCAGATCCGCCAGCAAAAGCCGGACTACGTGCTGTTCTGGTCCGCGGGCGTGATGACGCCGGCCGGTATCCGCGAAGCGCAGGCCAGCGGCTTTCCACGCGATCACATCTACGCGATCTGGTGGGCCGGCTCCGACCATGACGTCAAGGACATCGGTGCGGGTGCCAAGGGCTACAACGCGATCACGTTGCACAACAGCGCCGCGCACGACAAGGTGCAGGACGACCTGCGCAAGTACGTCTACGACAAGGGCCAGGGCACCGGGCCGGCCGACGGCATCGGCGCGATCGCCCACACGCGCGGCATGATGATCGCGATGCTGCAGGTCGAGGCCATCCGCACCGCGCAGGACAAGTTCGGCAAGGGCAAGGCCTTGAGCTCGGAGCAGGTGCATTGGGGTTTCGAGAACCTCAACCTCACGACGGAGCGGCTGAAGGCGTTGGGCTTCGGCGAGATCATGCGGCCCGTCAAGACCTCGTGTGCCAACCACATGGGTGACGACTGGGCGCGCATCATCCAATGGGACGGCGGCAAGTGGGAGGTCAAGTCGGATTGGTACCAGTCCGACAAGACCTACATCGCCCCGCTGGTCAAGGAGTACGCCGACAAGTACGCCAAGGACAAGAACATCAAGCCGCGCACCTGCGGCTGAGCGAGGCAAGGCGTGTCCATGGCAACGACTTCGCCCCCACCGGCGGGCACGGGCCCCGTGCCGCTGTTGAGCGTCAATGGCATCGAGGTGATCTACAACCATGTGATCCTCGTGCTCAAGGGCGTGTCGCTGACGGTGCCGGAAGGCGGCATCGTGGCATTGCTGGGCGGCAACGGCGCGGGCAAGACGACCACGCTGCGCGCGGTTTCCAACCTGCTCGCAGGCGAACGCGGCGCGGTCACCAAGGGCACGATCGAGCTGCGCGGACAGCGCATCGAGGCGCTGTCGCCGGCGGACATGGTGCGCCGGGGCTTGATCCAGGTCATGGAGGGGCGGCACTGCTTCGCCCACCTGACCATCGAGGAGAACCTCCTCACGGGCGCCTACACGCGCACCGACGGCCGCGCGGCGATCGCGCAGACGCTGGAGAAGGTCTACGCCTATTTCCCGCGCCTGCGTGCCCGTCGCGCCTCCCAGGCCGCCTATACATCGGGCGGCGAGCAGCAGATGTGCGCGATCGGCCGCGCGCTGATGGCCAATCCGGCGATGGTGTTGCTCGACGAACCGTCCATGGGCCTGGCGCCGCAGATCGTCGAAGAGGTGTTCGGGATCGTCAAGGACCTCAACGAGAAGGAACGCGTGACGTTCCTGCTCGCCGAACAGAACACCGGCATGGCACTGCGCTTCGCCAGCTACGGCTACATCCTGGAGAACGGCCGCGTCGTCATGGATGGCGAGGCGGCGAGCCTGCGCGAGAACGAGGATGTCAAGGAGTTCTACCTCGGCGTCGGCGGCGCCGATCGCAAGAGCTTCCGCGACGTGAAGAGCTACAAGCGACGCAAGAGGTGGCTGGCATGACGGACTACTACGACGCGCTCGAAACGCGCGATCCGGCGCAGCGCGAGGCCGGGTTGATGGCGGCGCTGCCGGCCCAGCTGGGGCACGCCCAGCGCGCGACCTCGGCGTTTTCGCAACTGCTGCGCGGAGTCGATTGCGCAGCGGTGACGACGCGTGCCGCGCTGGCTGCGTTGCCGGTCACGCGCAAGTCCGACTTGCTGATGCGCCAGAAGGAAGGGCGCGAGCAGGATCCGTTCGGCGGCTTCAGCGCCATCGTGCGCGGTCCGGCCATGCCGCGCGTCTTCGCGAGCCCGGGCACGATCTACGAGCCGGAAGGCGCCGCGCGCAACTACTGGCGCACCGCGCGCGCCTTGCACGCCGCCGGGTTCCGCGCGGGCGAGCTCGCGCACGTGAGCTTCAGTTTCCACATGACGCCCGCCGGCGCCATCATGGAAAGCGGCGCGCATGCGCTCGGTTGCACCGTCTTTCCGGGCGGTACCGGCCAGACCGAGCAGCAGGTGGAGGCGATGGCCGAGCTCAAGCCGGCGGGCTACATCGGCACGCCCAGCTTCCTGCGCATCCTGATCGAGAAGGCCGCAGCCATGAACGTGGCCCTGCCCAGCCTCGGCAAGGCCTTGCTCTCCGGCGAGGCGTACCCGCCGAGCCTGCACGACTGGCTCGCCGAGCATGGCGTAGCCGGCAAGCAGTGCTACGCCACCGCGGATCTCGGACTCATCGCCTACGAGACGGCGGCGCGCGACGGCCTCGTGCTGGACGAGGGCGTGTTGCTGGAGATCGTGCGCCCGGGCACCGGCGACCCCTTGCCCGAGGGCGAGGTTGGCGAGGTGGTGGTGACCACGTTCAACCCCGACTATCCGCTGGTGCGCTTCGGTACGGGAGACCTCTCCGCCGTGATGCCCGGTGCATGCCCCACGGGACGTACCAACCAGCGCATCCGCGGCTGGCTGGGCCGCGCCGACCAGACGACCAAGGTGCGCGGCATGTTCGTCCACCCCGCCCAGGTCGCGGAGGTCGTGCGCCGCTTTCCGGAATTGCGCCGTGCACGCCTGGTGGTCGAGGGGGAAACCGGGGCGGATCGCATGACACTGCGGCTCGAATGCGTGCAGCCCTCCGACGGCCTCGGGACGCGAATCGCCGAGGCGTTGCGCGACGTCACGAAGTTGCGCGGCGAAGTCGAACTGGTCGAGCCCGGCACCTTGCCCAACGATGGCAAGGTGATCGAGGACGCGAGAAGCTATCGATGACCGGGCGGGCGACCGACCGCGAGCTGATCGAGGTTCGTTCTGCGCGTGCGGGAATGCGCCAGCGCGTAGTCCACGAAAGCCTTCAGCTTGGAGGGCTGCTGTCGCCTGCTGGGGTAGTACAGATAAAACCCGGGGAACGTGGGCGAGAAGCGGGTCAAGACGCGCTTCAGCCTCTTGGCGCGAATGTGTGAAGCCACGAGCGGCTCGAAGGTGTAGGCCAATCCGATCCCGTCCAGCGCGGCCTCGATCGAGAACAACGAGTCGCTGATCGTGAGGCTGCCGCCGAGCTCGTACTCCACGAGTCGCCCGTCGACCTCGAACTCCCACTTGTAGATGGCCCCGCTGCCCGAGAACCTGAACCTGATGCAATCGTGATCGGCCAGCTCGGAAGGGTGTCGCGGTGCGGGATGTCGCTTGAAGTAGTCCGGTGAGCCGACAACGGCAACGGCCACGGCGTTGCCGAGCGGCACGGCAACCATGTCCTTCTGGACGCTCTCTCCCATGCGAACGCCAGCGTCGAATCCTCCCTCGACGATGTCGACGTAGCCCTCGTCGTTGGTCAACTCGATCTGGACCTCCGGGCAGGCTTCCAGGAACCCGGCCAGCAGCGGCTGCAGGACCATGGCGATCGAGATCCGCGCCGCATTGATGCGCAGCACGCCCGACGGCCGGCCCTGGAGCGCGTGCAGTTGGTCCGCGGCTTCGAGCACATCCCCGAGCGCCGGCCCGATCCGCGCCAGATAGGCCTCCCCGGCTTCGGTCGGGCTCACGCTACGCGTGCTCCGGTTCAGCAGCCTGACGCCGAGCCTGGCCTCGAGATTGCGTATCGCCTGGCTGAGCGCCGAGGGAGAGACTTCGAGCGCCGCCGCGGCGGTGGTGAATCCACGGAGTTGCGCGACCTTCCAGAAGGCCATCAGTCCGTCGAGCTGATTGAGTCTCATGAGTTTGAAGAATATCTTCAAACAGCGTTCAGAGTCTGGCCATTTTTCTTCTCAATCCATCTGCTTACAGTCCTGACAAGCAATATCACACACGGAAGGAGTACGCATGACTGACAAGAAAGTCTGGCTCATCACGGGCGCAGGCCGTGGACTCGGACTCGACATCGCCAAGACCGCTCTGGCAGCCGGCCACGCCGTCGTCGCGACGGGTCGCGACACCGCAAAGGTGACGGCGGCGCTCGGTGAACACGATGATCTGCAAAGCGTCGAACTCGACGTCAGCCGCCCCGAGGATGCCCAGGCCGCGGTCGCGACCGCCATCCGGACGTTCGGTCGGATCGACGTCCTGGTCAACAACGCGGGCGACTTCCATGCCGGCTTCTTCGAGGAACTCAGCCCCGAACAAGTACGTCGCCAGATCGAGACACTGCTGTTCGGACCGATGAATGTCACCCGCGCTGTCTTGCCGGTGATGCGCAGGCAACGCTCAGGCGTGGTGCTCACGATCTCGTCGACCGCCGGCATCGTCGGCGGAATGTTCTGCACCGCCTATGCCGCTGCGAAGTTCGGCATCGAGGGGTGGATGGAATCTCTCGCGCAGGAGATCGCCGACTTCGGCATCCGGACGATGCTGGTCGAGCCGGGCTTCTTCCGCACCGAGCTGCTCACCCAGGACTCCACGACCTTCGCCCAACCGTCCATCGACGACTACGCCGAGCGCACGAAAGCAACCATCGACGCCTGGCGCGGCATGAGCGGCAAGCAAGGCGGTGACCCGGCCAAGCTTGCCCGCGCCCTCATTCATCTCGCGGGTCTTGTCGAGCCCCCTGCCCGTTTCGCGGCCGGTGCCGATGCGGTGCAAGCCTTCGAAGCCAAGGCCAAGACGCTGCTGGCGCAGGCCGATGCCCATCGGATGCTGTCGTCATCGCTCGCTCACGATGAAGCCTAGAGGCAAGTTCCCGACAGGATGATGCGTGCCACTTCCTGCGGATTCTCCACTGACGCGAAATGTCCCGTGTTCTCGAGCGTGAAGGCGCGAGAACTTTTCAGGAGTTCTTGCGTGCGAGTCCGCTCGGGAATGCGAGACCAATCCCTGTCGCCATAGATGAGCGTCACGGGCGCCTGCACCCTCGCATAGCGCTCGCGCGCCTGACTCCAGGATCGCCAACCGGCCAGTACATTTCTCTCAGCGTAGTGAAAGTTGGGGTTGCGTCCTGACTTGTCGAAGATGGCGATCAGGTCGGCGGGCATCTTGCGAGGGTCCGCATAGCCGCCCGCCATGATCCTGCCGATGATCGCGGCGTTGGCCATGGCTGCGCCGATGGCACCGAAGACCGGGATCTGAAGACTGCCGATGATTGCGTTTGCGAACCAGTTGCCGCGCCGAATGCCGTCACCATATCGTGTCTCGTAGTCGTAGGCATTGGTTGCATAGACTGCCTTGATGCGTTCGGGAATCTCGGAGGCGACCGTCAATGCAACCACGGCCCCGATGGATTCACCCACCAGCGTGACGTCGCGCAGGTCCAAGCTTGTCAGGAAGCCGGCGATGCCCCGTCGCAGACAGGGTTCGTCGTACGTTTGCGTCGTATCGACCGAGGAAAACCCATGGCCTGGCATGTCCACTGCGTAGACGGTGAACTTCTCCGATAGAAGCGGTACCAGCGCGCGGAAATACTCGATCTGGGTGCGAATCGTGTGGAGAAGGACCAAAGGCGGTCCCTCCCCGGACTTTTGATATCGGAGGTCGACCGTGTCGGTCATCTTCAGAAACGCAAGTTTGGCGGAAACGCCGTCGGGGGTCTCTCTGCGATTTTTCATGACTGCTTCCATTGCTCCAGCTGAAAGTCGGCTGGCGCGGCAATACGATCTGCCAACGAGCCTCGATCGTTGACCGGCCGGATCCGGAACCAGATGGAATACATGGCCGGCAGGAATACCAAGGTCAGAATCGTCCCGGCGAAGGTGCCGCCAATCAGCGTGTACGCAAGCGTGCCCCAGAAGACCGAATGGGTCAGCGGGATGAAGGCCAGCATCGCCGCCAAGGCAGTCAGGATCACCGGTCGTGCACGCTGCACGGTGGCCTCGACGACGGCGCGGAAAGGATCCAGTCCCGCCTGTTCGTTGTGGCGGATCTGGCCGATCAATATCAGCGTGTTGCGCATCAGGATTCCCGACAACGCAATCAGGCCGACCAACGCGTTGATGCCGAAGGGTTGGCGAAACAGGATCAAGGTCGGCACGACACCAATCAGGCCCAGCGGGCTGGTCAGGAACACCATGACCATCGCCGAGATCGACCGCGTCTGGAAGATGATGATGAGCAGCGTGATCGCCAGCATGATGGGGAACAGCGGCAACATCGCGGTCGTCGCCTTGCCCGACTCCTCGATCGATCCCGCCTCCTCGATGCGGTAGCCGGCAGGGAGCACCTTCACGACAGCCTGCAGTTGCTGGCTGATGGCGGCCGAGACGTCTGGCGGCTGCAAATCATCGGCAATGTCGCCACGCACGGTGATCGTGGGCATGCGGTCGCGTCGCCGGACGATCGGTTCCTCCGACCGCACGTCGACCTCGCCGAGTTGTGACAGCGGGATGCGTTGGCCGCTGACGCCCGCCAGCGTGAAGTCGCCGATCCTGGCCGGGTCCAGCCGGACATCGCCGGCCGAGCGTGCGACCATCTGCACGGTGCGAATGTCCTCGCGCACCGCGGTGACCGACACGCCACTGAGCAGGAACTGCAGTTGTTGCGCGACGGCGCTGGAGGTCAACCCCACGGCCTGCAGTCGATCCTGCTGCAATGTGATGTGGAGCGCGAGCGAGCGCGGGCCCCAGTCGGAGTTGACCGTACGCATCATCGGACTGGCGTCCATGACCTTCTGCACGTCAGCCGCGATCTTGCGCAGTTTTTCCGGGTCGGGGCCGCTGACGCGATAGGCGACCGGGAACGGCGAATACGGGCCGAACACCAGTTGGGTGACACGCACGCGTGCCTCGGGGGCGAGCCCACCGGCGATCGCCTGGCGCAGTCGCAGTTTCAACGCATCGCGTTCATGCTGGCTGTCCGTGCGGATCACGATCTTGGCAAATGACGGATCGGGCAATTCCGGCCCCATCGCCAGATAGAAGCGCGGCGCGCCCTGGCCGACATAGGCCGTGACGATCCTGGCCTCCTGTTGCTTGGAAAGCCAGGCTTCCACTTTCGCCGTCGCGGCACTGGTCTGGGTGATCGACGTGCCATAAGGCATCTGCACCTCGACCAGCACCTCCGGCCGGTCGGAGATCGGGAAGAACTGCTTCTTGACCACCGCCATGCCGAGGATGGCCACCACGAAAAGTGCCACCACCGAGCCGGCGACCAGCCACTTGCGTGCGATGACGCGCGCCAGAACCCGGCGAAACCGGTTGTAGCGCGGCGTGTCGTAGATGGCGTCGTGTCCACCTTCGACCTTCTTGAAATCGGGCAACAGCTTGACGCCCAAGTACGGCGTGAAAACCACTGCCACGATCCACGAAGCGATCAACGCGATGCCGACGATCCAGAACATGTTGCTGGTGTATTCGCCAGCGGTGGATCGAGCAAAGCCATTGGGCATGAAGCCCACGGCCGTGACCAGCGTTCCCGAAAGCATGGGCGCTGCTGTATGGCTCCAGGCATAGGCGGAGGCGGCGATGCGGTCATAGCCCTCTTCCATCTTCACCACCATCATCTCGATGGCGATGATGGCGTCGTCCACGAGCAGGCCCAGCGCCAGGATGAGCGACCCGAGGGTGATGCGATCGAAGTTCTTGCCGGTGGCGGCCATCACGACGAGGACCATGGCCAACGTCAGCGGCACGGCCGCGGCGACCACGACGCCCACGCGCCAGCCCATGCTCACGAAGCTCACCAGCATGACCACCAGCAAGGCGGCGAAGAACTTGAGCATGAACTCGTCGACCGACGAACCGATGTTGACGGCTTGATCGGTGACCTTGGTCAAGCTCATGCCCAGCGGCAGTCCGCCGTTGATCGTACCGGCCTCGCTGTCGAGCGCCTTGCCCAGATCGAGCCCGTTCCAGCCGTCTCGCATGACGACGCCCAGCAGCAAGGCGGGTTCTCCCCCGTTGCGGATCATGAACGTCGCCGGGTCCTCGTAGCCCCGCTTGACCGTGGCGACGTCCGACAGCTTCAGCGTGCGGCCCTGGGCCACGACCGGCGTATCCCGGATCTTCTGCAATTCGTCGAACGCGCCGTCCAACCGTATGAATACCTGCGGCCCCTTGGTCTCGACCGAGCCCGCGGGGGTCAGCGCGTTCTGGCTGTTGAGCGCGGCGAACACGTCCTGCGGACTCACGCCCAGCGTCGCAAGGCGATCGTGCGAGAACTCGATGTAGATGCGCTCCGATTGCTCGCCGACGATGTTGACCTTCTTCACGCCAGGCACATGCAGCAGCCGCTGGCGCAGCGTCTCCGCGTCGCGTACCAGCGAGCGCTGCGGTTGACCCTTGGCCTTGAGGGCGAACAGGGCAAAGGTGACGTCCGCGTACTCGTCGTTGACCATCGGGCCGATCACGCCCGGTGGCAGGTTGCCTGCCTCGTCACTGACCTTCTTTCGGGCCTGATAGAACTCCTCCCTCACTTCGGAGGGCGGCGTGCTGTCGCGCAGGGTCACCATGGTGAAGGCCAAGCCGGGCCTCGTGTAGGTCTCGGTACGGTCGTACCAGCGCAGTTCCTGCATGCGTTTTTCGAGCTTCTCGGCAACCTGGTCCTGCATCTCTTGCGCGGTCGCCCCAGGCCACGCGGTGATGACGGTCATCACCTTGACCGTGAATGCGGGGTCTTCTGCCCGGCCCAACTCGAAGAACGAAATAAGCCCGGCCAGCGAGATCAGGGCGATCAGGAAAAGAGTGACCGAGCGCTCTCGTACGGCGAGCGCCGAGAGGTTGAAGCGGCCTTCGCTCACGGGCGGCCTCCCTCGTTGGCGGCGGCGGCGGCTTGACTGGCCGTCCGGACCGGCTCGCCCTCGCGCAGCAGGTGCGCGCCGAGCGCGACGATGCGATCGCCTTGCTTGAGCGAACCGGCAACGCGTGCACTGTCGTCGTCCAGACGCCGGATCGCGACCGGCCGCCATGAAACCTTTGCCGGCTCGCCATTGACGGCCCAGACGCCTGCTCCCTTGCCAGTGTCGAACAGGGCGCCAATGGGCACTCGCAGATCCGATCCAGGAGCGGCCTGCGCGTCCGGAATCCGCACAGTGACCGTGGCACCCAGCGGGGCGCCGGCCAGTTCGCCTTCGAGTACGTAGCGTGCCTCGAAGGTTCGGGTGAGCCGGTCCGCGACGCCCGAGAGTTGTCGAAGTTCGGCCGCGACACTGACGTCTTCGCTGCCGAAAAGCGTGGCTTGCGCGCGCGAGCCAACAGCCGGGCGGAAGGTTTCCGGCAACTGGATGACCGCTTCGCGGCGACCAGCGTGCGCCAGACGCACCACGATCTGTCCCGCGTTGACGACCTGGCCAGGCTCCGCCAGCGTCTCCATGACCACGCCATCCCCGTCGGCCACCAGTTCCGCATAGCGGCTGGCGTTGCGAGCGACGTCGGCCTGGGCGTCGGCGGCGCTCAATTGGGCCTTGGCGGCGTCCGCCGCGGCCTTGACCTGGCCATAGGCCGAATCCGAAATGGCGCCCGTTCCGCTCAGGTCGCGGTATCGGGCTTCATCCTGTGCTGTCTGCTGCGCTCGCGCCCGGGCAGCGGCGACCGCCTCCTGCTGCGCATTCGCCGCCAGCTTGAGGTCGACGGGATCCATGCGCAGAAGCAGTTGGCCGCGTTTGACCGTCTGTCCGGCATCCACCAGCCTTTCGAGCACCTTGCCCGAGACACGGAAGCCCAGGTCGCTTTGCACTCGGGCGGCAACGACTCCGGTGAACGAACGCGACGCGGACGTTGCCGCCTGAACCACCGCGGTTTGCACCAACGGCGCCTCGGTTCGAGGATCGGATGGCGCCTTTTCGCTGCACGCCGCCAAGGCAAACGGCAACACACAGACGATCGCGGAGGAAGCAAGGCAGCGCCGGAGCATGAAAGTCCCATCGACGAAGTGAACAGGACTTCATTTTGGAACTTGTGACCATTTTAGTCAATAGTCACTTTGAACAGGGTTACGGCGACAGGCTGCGGAGCACCAGGCCCGATAAAAGCACCGGCGCATCCGCGGTGTAGTTGAAGCTGTGCTGCAGGAGCAGCGGGTTCAGGTAGGGACGCATGACCAGGTAAATCGCTGTCACGGTCTCATCGAGGGGTGTCTTGCGTTCGAAGTCGCCCGTCCGACGCCCCTCCCGCAAGATGTCGCCAAGCAAGCCCTTCACGCGTTCTTCGTAGTCACGCACGGCTTGCCAATGCTCCGTCGCAGCGGAGGTCGCGATCTCGTAGAGCTTTCGGTCCTGGAAGAACAGTCGAAGGCTCGCGTCGATGATCGACTTGAACATCCGCCGCAGTTTCTCCGGCGGCTGATCGGTCTGCGCGACGGCCGCCCTCACCTCCGTCTCGATCTCGCGCAGGCAGTTTGCGCAGATCATCTCGCCGATGGCCTGCTTGGACTCGAAGAACTTGTAGATGTAGGCCTTGGAGAAGCCGACGGCCTTGGCCAGGTCGGAAACGGCCGTCTTCTCGTAGCCGTAGCGGCTGAAATGCTCTGTTGCCGCGACGACGATCTGGTCCCGGACCTCGTGGTCGGCGGGTCCGCGAGCCGGAACGGGCGGCTGGGTGGTTGTGTTCATGGGTTCGAGCTTACCGTCATACGCGGGGTTGGACAACTTGTGACCATTTGGTATTATGGTCACTGACGCCACTCCTCGGAAATGCCCCATGCAGCCCCAGCACGCTCTCGCCGCGCTCATTGCGGCCGCCCTCTCGACGGGCTGCGCCGTCGGGCCCGACTACGTCAAGCCGGACGTGCCCATGCCGCCGCGGTTCCAAGGCCAGGCAGCGGTAGATCAGCGGAGCACTCCGGTCGGAGCCGACCTGGTCGGTTGGTGGGCAGGTTTCGGCGATCCAAAGCTGACCCGCTTCGTCGAGTTGGCGCTGGCACAGGACCTCGACCTTGCACAGGCGTCGGCTCGCGTCGTCCAGGCACGTGCGGGACTTTGGGCAGCGAATGCCGCCCTGCTGCCCTCCGGCAATGTCAGCGGCCAGGCGGCCAGCGCCTACCAATCCGTCGAAACACCCCTGGGCCAGATCCTGAACTCGAGGCCCGACTTCGATCGCCACGGCCACGCGCATGAGGTCGATCTCGGCGCGAGCTGGGAGGTGGACGTGTTCGGAGGCCTGCGTCGCGGACGCGAGGCGGCACTCGCCGAATACCAGGCTTCCGAGGCCAGTGCGACCGCGACGCGATTGGCAGTGGCGGCCGAAACAGCAGACATCTACATCAGCATTCGAGGATTGCAATCGCGTCTCGACATTGCCCGTCGGCAAGTGCAGACGCAGCAAGACTTGCTTTCGAAGGTCAAGCTTCTGTACGGCAAGGGGCTGGCAGCAGAACTCCAGGTGCGGCAGGCCGAAGGGGCTCTTGCCCAGGTCCAGGCCACGGTGCCCGCGCTCGAGACTGCGCTGGATTCCGCCATGAACGCGCTGGATGTGATGCTGGGTTCTTCACCCGGCACGTATCGCGCAGAACTCGCCGAGCCGAGTGCCATCCCGACGGCCCCCCAGATCGCGAACACCGGCTCCCCTGCCGAACTCCTGAGGCGCCGGCCTGACCTGATCGTCGCCGAACGCCGACTGGCAGCATCGAACGCGCGCATTGGCGTCGCTGTTTCGGAGTACTACCCGAAGCTCTCCCTGAGCGGACTGATCGGCAGCGCGACATCGGTGTCCAGCGGCAATCTGTTAACCAGCGGCGCGAGTCAGGCTACCGGTGTCCTGGGCTTGCGCTGGCGCCTGTTCGATTTCGGCCGCATCGACGCGCAGATCAGCCAAGCCAAGGGCCGGAAAGCCGAGTTGTTGGCTGCGTACAGGCTTGCTGCGCTGCGCGCGACCGAGGACGTGGAAGACGCCTTTTCGGCCCTCGTCAAGCGAGAAGAGCAAGCTGCCCTATTGGCCCAAGGCGTGGACTCGCTCGGCAGCGCGCGCGGTGCTTCGTTTGCGGCCTATCAAAAGGGTATCGTCAGCTTGATGGAAGTCCTGCAAGCCGACGAAACCTTGCTGCGTGCCTCCGATGCGCGAGCACAGGCGCAAACCGAATCGGCGCGCGCAGCGGTGGCTGCTTTCAAGGCGCTCGGCGGTGGTTGGCAGCCTCGGGACTCCGACGCACAGGAAGCATCGGACTTCAGTACGCGGCGATCATCCTGACCGCCCAGAGCCGCAGCGCGAGCGCGTGGTGGCCGCCGCCGAGTGGCTGCCAGGCAGGGCATCAGGCGACGTCGAGGGCATCGAACCCCAGCATCGCCGAGTTGGATGCTGTTTCGTCGAAGGAGCCGTGGATGGACGCCATCATGGCGCTGTCCAGGGACAGTTCCATGTATCGATAGCTCGATCGAATGGCTTGCCGTACGTGTGAAATCTCGTGCGCGCTGGGCGCGTGCCCCAGCAAGGTCGCGACGATATCGAGCGCCTCCCAGGGATGCGTGTCGTCGTACTCGGCATGCACCTTGAGCCACCGCATCGCCGGCGCGCGCACCTCGTCAGGCAGCGATTTCGCATAGGTGTCCTGCGAACACACCACGCAGGACCACTCGCCCGTGGCACCTTCGACGGCGTAGTTCGTCGCCGCCATGGCGACCGCCAGGTCAGCACGGTCGCACACGTACCAGCACCAGTGCGCCAACGCCTGAAGCTCCTCAGTGTCCGCGCCCGATCGAAGGTCGTTCAAGCTCAGCCCCGCCGCGCTGGCCCAGGCTGCCCAGTGCTCGGCGTGCTTTTGTTCGACGCGGATGTTCTGGATCAGGTAGCGGCGCGCCATGTCCGTGCCGACGCTGTCTCCATAGCCGGCCTTCTTCAGGTTCATGGCCATGAATCTTGGAAATTGCTCGATCGTCGGCCAGATGCCGACCATGAATCGCTGCATGGCGGGCAGTGGCAGCCTCGCATCCCGCATCAGCGAAAACAGCTCGTGTTCGACGACACGGCGCTTCTGCGGGGTCGTCTCATGAACGACACGTTGCAACCAGACTGGATAGCTTCCGATGCTTTTCAGATCGCCGGTGCGACGGAATGCGTTTGACATTGTTTTCCCAACGTAGGCAGGGTGACGAGATTCGAATGAATCCTGCCTGCAAGCAACGACGCGAGCAAGTCGGGCCGTCGCCATTTTTCAATCGATTACAACCACCCGGATTTGCAGGCAGATCGCGCGATGCGTGCCACGCGGGCATCAGACGAAGGCTTCCTGGCTGTGCGTGTCGAGCACCGCCAGCAGTTCCTCGAAATTGATCGGCTTGGTCAGATAGCTTTCGAACCCGCAGGCCATCGCGGCGCGAATCTGCTCCGGCAGTGCATCGGCGGACAGCGCGACCAGGCGGATGTCCCGCGTCGCTCGATCGCGGCGCAGTTCCCGCGCGAGCTCGATGCCGGTCATGTCACCCAGGTTCATGTCGACGAGCATCAGATCCGGCGGGTCGGCGCGCGCGCTCTCGAGCGCCAGCGCGCCGTTGGTCGCGATGCGCAGCGACACGCCACGTCGCATGGACACGAGCTGGCGTACCAGTTCCGCGTTGACCTCGTCGTCTTCCGCATACAGGACCCTGAGTGAACGGAAGCCGCGCGGCTCCGAACGACCCATGCGCGCCGAATCGGGTTTGACGGCCGGGGCACTGGCGATCCCCAGCCTCAGGCTCGCGCAGGTTCCCACGCCCAAGGTGCTGGTGACGGTGAGCGTGCCGCCCATCATTTCAGCAAGCTGGCGCGACAGGACGAGTCCGATGCCGGTGCCTTCGACGGTCGACGATTCGGCACCGAGTCGATTGAACGGCTGGAACAGGCAGGCAAGCTGCTCCGGCGAAATACCTCGACCGGTGTCGGTGATCAGGATTTCGCACTCGCTCCCCGCGTGCTGCCAGGTCAATGCGACGCGCCCGCCGGGCCGGTTGTACTTCACGGCGTTGCTGAGCAGGTTGACCAGCACCTGCCGAAGCCGCACGGGATCGGCGTTCACCCAGACGTCGCCGGGCGGCGTGGATCGGGTGTCCGCGCGCGCGCCCGAGCTTGACGCAGGCAGTCCGGTGGCCAGGAAGACCTCGATGCCGGCCTTGGTCACCAGCGGAGACACCATCGTCGCCGCTTCCTCGATGACCCTCAGCAGTTGAACCGCCTCGGGCGACACGGACATTTCGCCGGACTCGATCCGAGACAGGTCGAGGACATCGTTGACCAGGGCGAGGAGATGGGCGCCGGCGTTCTCGACGTGCCGCACGCGCTCCAGTTGTTCCATCGAGAGCGGCCTGGTGGTGTCCAGGCGCAGGAGCTTCGAAAAGCCGATCACGGCGTTCAACGGCGTGCGCAGTTCATGGCTCATGCGCGAGAGGAATTCGGTCTTCGCCTTGCTCGCGGCCTCCAGCGCCTCGTGCGCCCTGCGTTCGGTGTCCGCCATGATGCGCGCGGTGATGTCCCGCAGAACGATCGTCGTCAAGGCCCCGCGCTCCGTCTGCAGCCGCGACAGGGAGGCTTCGATCGGAAAGGCCCGCCCGTCGCGCTTTCGGCCGGTGAGTGCCTGAAGCGATCCTGCGCTCGACGCGACGGTGGGGGCCTCTTCGGTCGCAGGACTCGTCGTGATCGAGAAGCGCTCGATGAACCGATCGATCGGACTGCCCAGCGCATCGATCGCCCCGATGCCGAACATCGTCTCGGCGGCGCGATTGAACAGCACGATCTTCCGATCCTCGTCGAGGGTGACCACGCCGTCGGTCACCGCATGGATCAGGCGCTCCATCCTCAGGTCGGCATTCGCCTGCAGGCGAATGCTCCCGCGCACGAAGGCCAGGCCCGAGATCGTGAGCAGCACGGCGATGACGCCGTTGAGCCCCAGCAGGAGACGTTGGGTCGTTCTCGAGGCCTCGCCGAGCTGTGAAGAAAACGCGTTGGTCAGACGCGTCAGGCGTTCGTCGAGGATCGGGGACTGCACGCGCATGGCCTCGACGGCGGCAGACTGAGGATCCCCGGCTCGAATCCGGTCGTGCGCGCGGGCGACCAGTGCACGCATCTCCTCGATCGTCCGATCCCCTTCCGTCCAGGTGGCGATCGGCTCCGACATGAACGGCACGCGCTGGAACCAGCGAAACATGCGAATCAATCCGTCGATGTCATCGGGATGGTTGCCACCGTCGATGAAGCCCTGCCGTGCAGCCGCGATGTCAGGCGCCTGGCGCTGCAGCGCCTCGCGCGCGGCCCGGTCGCCAAGCGGTATGGCCAAAGCCGACATGAAGCGAAGGTAGTCCAGCTCCCCGCGCCTCTGCGCATAGTCGAGAAGATAGATCTGCGCGTCCTTCTGGGCCTTCGAGTAGAGGCTCTCGCCGGCGACATAGGCTCTGACGGTCGACAGCAATTGAATGCTGAGGGCAGCGACCGAAGCTTGCAGGATCGCCATCGAGACGAACGCGGCGACGATCGGCCAGTACCGAGGGAGTCTGGGCATCGAACGGATCTTCCTGACGCTCGTCATGAGGGCGCACCGCTTTTCGCTGCGCGGCCCGGCAGTTGGCACGTAGAGGACCTGGAATCCGCGCGTGCAGCACGAATGCAGGCCTCCTGGACGAGCGAATCGAACCTTCCAAAAGATTGTGGCCGATGCGCACGCATCCTGGGAGGGGCACATTCCGCGCCGAGTCGTAGGGAGTCCTCGACGGCGGGACCTGGGCGCACTCGCGGCCGCTCCCGGGTCAATGGCCGGAGCTCCGCGGCCGAGCCCCGCGCTCCTGTTCAGCTGCGACGCAATCTCATCACCGAGATAGCGAGAAAAACATCCTCAATTCACAACATCGATCAGTTATCACTTCATCAATGATAACCACGTCCGATATCTCTGAATCGGTGCCCCGGTTGGCCAAACGTCCGGACCCGCCCCGCGACGCGCACCGCCGCGGATGGCAAACGTCGTTGACCTCGGAGCGATCGAGGCCTGCGTGTCGATCCAGATCGGCGTCGGAAGACTCATGTCCAGCATCGAGATGGGGCTGGTCGAGCAAACCCTGCAGCAAACCATCTCGCCACCGCTTCCGAAGGATGTTCGACATGAATTTCACCGCCATGAAAGTTTCGACCCGGCTCGCCCTCGGATTCGGGATCCTGTTCCTGCTGATCGCCGTCATGGGCGGCAGCTCGATGCTCAAGATCAATGCGGTGGACGAGTCGTTCCACCTGGTCGTCGACGACCGCTATCCGAAGATCGCTTCGCTCAACGAGATCAAGAACAACCTCAACCAGGTCGCACGCTCGATGCGCAACATGCTCATCATGACCAGCCCCGCCGACGTCACGCGGGAGATCGATCGCATCGCCAGCGCGCGCAATGACAACGTCGAACGGCTGGACAAGATACGCACCCAGATCCACGCAGAAAAGGGCAAGGCCTTCCTGGCAGCGCTGGTCGAGGCGCGCGGCAAGTACGCTCCGATCCAGGACAGGTTCACGGAACTCACCAAGGCGGGAAAGACGGAGGACGCCAAGACGCTGCTGGTGGGCGAACTTCGCCCGGCGCAACTCGCCTACTTCGCCGCGCTGGATGACCTGATCAAGTTCCAGGTGTCGCTCATGGCCGATTCCACCACCGACGCCGAGGCCGCCGTCGCCAGCGTCAAGGCGCTCATCTGGACCGTGAGCGGCGTCGCGCTGATGGTCGCGGTCCTGATGGCGGTGTGGGTCACCCGGTCGATCACCCGCGAACTGGGCGCCGAACCGGGCGCAGCGTCCGCGCTGGTGCAGCGCGTCGCCCAGGGCGACCTGAGCGCCGCCATCGACCTGCGCAGCGGTGACACGACGAGCCTGATGGTCCATCTCAGGCAGATGCAGGCCTCGCTGACGCGGGTCGTCGGTACGGTACGCGGCAACGCCGACAGCGTGGCCACCGCCAGCGCACAGATCGCGCAAGGCAACCTGGACCTCAGCCAGCGCACCGAGGAGCAGGCGTCCGCCCTCGAACAGACGGCCGCTTCGATGGAGCAGTTGGGCTCTACCGTCAGGCAGAACGCCGACAACGCCAGGCAGGCCAACCAGCTCGCGCTCAGTGCGAGCGCCGTGGCGATCAAGGGCGGTGAAGTCGTCGGCCAGGTGGTGGACACGATGAAGGACATCAACGACAGCTCCAAGAAGATCGCGGACATCATCAGCGTGATCGACGGCATCGCGTTCCAGACGAACATCCTCGCGTTGAACGCGGCGGTCGAGGCCGCGCGGGCCGGTGAACAGGGCCGCGGCTTCGCGGTCGTGGCCAGCGAGGTGCGCAACCTGGCGGGCCGGTCCGCCGAAGCGGCCAAGGAGATCAAGCGCCTGATCAGCGACAGCGTCGCGCGTGTCGAGCAAGGCACCGCGTTGGTCGATCAGGCCGGCGTGACGATGACGGAGGTGGTCAGCTCGATCAAGCGCGTGACCGACATCGTGGGCGAGATCAGCGCGGCCAGCACCGAGCAGAGCGCCGGGGTCTCCCAGGTGGGAGAGGCGGTCAGCCAGATGGACCAGGTCACGCAACAGAACGCCGCGCTCGTGGAAGAGAGCGCGGCCGCGGCCCAGTCCCTGAAGGGCCAGGCGCAGCAACTGGTGCAGGCCGTGGCGGTGTTCAAGCTCGCACAAGGAACCGCGGCTGCCGCGCCGGCTCCCTTCGCGGCGCAGGCTCCCGCAGCAGGCCCGGGAGACTTCGAGCGTCGCGAGCCCGAGCGCGCGAGGAACGTGACGCGCCTCGACGCCGGCAAGACCAGACCGCTCGTCGCCCAGGCCGCGGCATCGAGGCCGGCCGAACCCGCGCACGCCGGGGCCGACGATTGGCAGGCCTTCTGAGCAGCGAGCCGCCGCCGCGGTCGCCGCTCGGGAACCGAAATCGCGCCCAGCCCTCAAGTTCGCGGACAAATGACCGAATTTGTGTGATGACAAGGAACGCGACCTCATGAACTCCCTGAATCACATGCGGCTGGCGCATCGGTTGGCGCTCGGCTTCGCCATCGTGCTGGTGCTCGTGGCGGCGATCGCCGGACTCAGCCTGTACAGCCTGACGCAGGCCGAGACCAGAAGCAGCGAGGTCATGGCAGCCATGGCGCGCGCCAACGCAGCCGACCAATGGCGCGCACTGACCCACCTGAACGTCGTGCGCACGCTGGCGATCGCGAAGTCGGGCAACAACGCGGACGTCAAGGGCTATTTCGGTGGGTCGATGAAGGAGACGTCGGCGCAGATCAGCGTCCTTCAAAAGCAGCTCGAGTCGGCCAGCGGTACCGCCGGCGAGCTGGCAGCCTTCGCGGACATCGCCGCAAAGCGCAAGACGTATGTCACGTTGCGCGACGACATCTTCAAGGCACTCGACAACGGCGACACGAGCGCCGGCGCCCGCGTGACGGGCGAACTGTTGCCGTCCGCGGACGTCTACGTCGCCGCGGTCAGCGACTACGCCTCGACGCAACGGGCTGCCGCGGCATCGCTGTCCGCGGACAGCGTGCGCCAGGTCGAACGGGCGCGCGCGACGACCTGGCTTCTTTCGGCGCTGTGCGTGGGCATCGGCGTGTTCTGCGCCTGGGTCATCACGGCTTCGGTGACGCGCCCGCTGCGCCGGGCGGTCGCCGTCGTCGACATCATCGCCAAGGGCGACCTTTCGCAACACATCGCCGCCGAGAACAACGACGAGGTCAGCGCCCTTCTGTCGGGCATCGGACGAATGCAGGACAGCCTGCGCATGCTGGTGGGCCAGGTGCGGGGCTCCACCGATTCGATCCAGGTCGCCAGCCAGGAAGTCGCGCAAGGAAGCCAGAACCTGTCGGTCCGCACGGAGCAGGCCGCAGCAAGCCTGCAGGAGACGGCCTCATCGATGGAGCAGATCACCAGCACCGTGAAGCAGACATCCGATGCGGCCCGGATGGCCGATCAACTGGTCACCGACGCCTCGCACGCGGCAACGGCCGGAGGGAAAGTCGTCTCCCGGGTCACGGAGACCATGGACCAGATCACGAAGCATTCCGACAAGATCGCCGACATCATCGGCGTGATCGACGGGATCGCCTTCCAGACCAACATCCTTGCTCTCAACGCGGCGGTCGAGGCCGCCCGGGCGGGCGAGCAAGGACGCGGCTTCGCGGTGGTCGCCACCGAGGTGCGCAATCTCGCGCAGCGGTCCAGCGTGGCCGCCAAGGAGATCCGTACGCTGATCGCCGCCTCCGCGGAGACGGTCGAGACCGGGGCCTCGCTGGTCAAGGATGCGCGCGCCTCGATGTCCGACATCGAGACGGCCGTCCAGCGCGTCTCCGAAATCGTGAGCGAGATCCGCACGGCAGCGTCGGAGCAGGCCGATGGCCTGGGCCAGGTCAACACGACCGTGTCCCTGCTGGATCAATCCACGCAACAGAACGCCGCGCTGGTCGAGGAGACCGCGGCGGCGGCCGAGAGCCTGAAGGACCAGGCGCGCTTGCTGGTCGATACGGTTGCCGTGTTCCGCATGCCGCAGGTCGAACACCGAGCTTGATCGGACGCCCTCCGCCGGGCACTCGTCAGCGAGCGCGCCGCCGCGCCAGCCCGGCCAGCAACGCCGCCGCTCCGCCCAGCCACAGCAGCCCGCCCGCCGGCTCCGGCACCGCGGCGAGCGACACGTTCAGCTCGTACATGCCGCCGGCCGGGATCTCGCCGCCGGCCAGCCAGCCCGACGCGTCGGCCTGCGCCCCGGCGTAGGCGACGCCGACGATGTAGCTGCCCGCGGCCAGGCGGTCGAGATGCAGGTACGGATCGAGCGTGCTGAAGCTGCCCGAATCCGCCGACGGGTTGGGGAAACCCCAGGGCCGCGGATCATCGTCGTCGAGCGCGAGCAAGGTGCCGTCGGACTTCCACACCGCCAGTTGCAGGTCCAGGCCAAGGCCGGCGTGATCCCAGCCGTCGCTGTAGTCGATGTCCAGCGTCAACGCGCTGCGATTGGAGAGATCGAGCCGGAAGTAGTCGAACGGGCCGGCCGCCAGGTTGACGAGCGAGACATGCGGAATGGTCGTCGCGTCGTCGATGTCCGGATTGCCGCCGCGATCGAATGCCGACGGGTCGACGGCGAAGGCGTTCGCGACGCTGTGGATGTCGCCGGTGACGGCGACCGGTGCGGCGGTGGCCGTGGCCGTGGCCGTGGCCAGGCAGGCGGCGAGCGCGGCCGCGGCCAGCAGGTGCAGGGATGTCTTCATGATGGATCGTCCTCCGTTCAATTGAGCGTCTTCTTCACACGGATGTTGCGCAGCTGGAAGTGGATGTTGCCGGCCTGGTCGCCCCAGGCGGGCAGTACTTCCACCCCCGACGTGAGCCGGCTCGGGTCGAAGCCGTTCGCGGCGTAGCCGGGCGCGCTGTAGGGCAGCTTGACGTGCAGCCACGTGTTGAGCGGCGGACGGCCGATCAGGTCCATCAGGTCGCCGGTGCGGCAGGTGCCGGGGGCGTTGTTGCACACGAGCTTGGTCCAGAAGCCCTGCGTCATGCCGCCATAGTCCAGCACGCGCACGTCGTACTCGACGCCGCCGGTCAGGGCGATCGCCGAGACGTCGAGCTTGGTGCCGGCCTTGGAGTCGATCGCGAAGCCCGCGTTGCCACCGGTCTCCTTCTGGTTGGCGATACGCACGTCGAGCACCTTGTGCCCGTCGTCGGCGACGAACAGCGGATCCAGCGTCGCCGTGCCGCTGCCGCCCGACGTCCACACGCGCGGCAGGTCGAACAACGCCGTGTTGGAGACGCCGTCGACGTAGATGTCCGCGTCCGCGGCCAGCGGCACCACCGGCGACGTGCACGTGATGTTGCCGGCCTTCTTCGGCTCCCAGCGGATGTTGGCGATGGCGGCGTCGAAGCGGCCGCTGGTGCCGAGCAGGAACGGCCGGTTGATCAGGCCGAGATCGGCGCCGCGCTGCGCGAGGCAGTCGATCGACACCGACAGCGTGCTCCATGCGCCCACGGGCAGCGCGGTGATGGCGGAGGTCGCGTCGACCTGGCCGAGGCACGGGTAGTTGCAGTCCATCCGGACGGTGACCGGCTGCGTCGGCGGCGTGATCACCTTGATGTCGAACGCGAGCGAGCCGCCGGTGCCGCCGTAGGCCGACAGGTCGACCTTGGCGTTCGAGTTGTCCTGCGCGAAGAACTCGCCGTAGGCGTTGTTCCAGCTCGCCTTCAGCGCGGCCCACTGGATGCCGTTCTGGTCGTCGACCGGCACCACCGAGAT
>FSWG01000288.1_pt1 | contig 43165 bp, 35 predicted proteins | sample 1637941 | NCBI WGS metagenome assembly FSWG01 (sample SAMEA3914789, study PRJEB12502) | metagenome | biome: forest; material: soil | place: Canada | collected 2011-07-03 | depth 0.3 m | reverse complement strand
CGACAGGGACTGCGGCAGCGTGCCCTTGTCCGTGGCGTTGTTGCCGGAGCCCAGCCGGGCGTCGTAGTTCCAATAGCTGCCGTTGATCGTCAGTCGATCCGTCGGGTCGAAGCGCACACGCGCACGCTGCGTATCGATGTGCGACTCATTGACGTTGCGCCGGCCGGTCGCTGGATCATCGATCCAGCCCGAAAAGTCCTCATGCGTCGCGCCGATGCGAACGGCGAGCGTCTCACCCAGCGGCACGTTGACCATCGCCTTTTCGGCGCTGTTGCCGCTGCCGCCCTGCGTTTGAGATCCGCCGACCTGGCCGGCGTATGAGAACTCCCCAAGCCGGGCGTTGTTGGTCAGGATGCGCACCGTGCCGCCCATCGAGCCTTCGCCGAACAGCGTCCCCTGCGGACCGCGCAAGATCTCGACGCGGTCGATGTCCCAGGCCCGCACATCGGGCGAGATCGGCACCGTCACGCCGGTGAAAGGCAAATCATCAAGGTAGTAGCCGTTCGCGTTGGCCCCTTGCGACGTGGAAACACCGCGGATGGCGATCACGGTGAAGCCGCCGTTGTCGACGGCCGAGACCCCAGGCGCATCCTGTAGCACGTCGGCGACACTCGCCGCCCCACGGCGACGCAGGCCGTCGCGTGTGATGGCCGTGACAGCGATCGGGACATCCAGCATCCGCTCAGTCATCTTGCGTGCCGTCACCAGTACCGACTGGGCCTCCATCGCGCCAGTCTCTGCATCCCCCGCCGCGTCGGTCGCCATGCGTAGCGTTGCCGCGCCGTCACCCGTATCAATGATCTGCAAGCCGGACCCAGCGAGCATCGAGGCCAACACTTCGCGCGCTCTCAGGTTGCCGTTCACTGGCCTGGAAATCAACCCGCGCAGGATCTGCGGCGAATAGATCAGTTGATAGTTCGTCAGCTCGACGAAGCGCCTAAGCGCGAGCTCTACGCGCTGCGCCGGGATGTCGATTGCTTGCGCCTGAAGATGCGGCGCATCCGGCACCTGTGCCCGGACGACCGGGATCGCCGGCCATGCCAGCCCCCCGAGTGCTGCGGCCACGGCAATAGATCGGAGAAGGAGGGTTCGGGCAGGCATCAGATCTTCAGACTCGACTCCCACGCGGCGCTGGCGAGAGCTCAGCGCAGGCTACCTATTCAGGAACTCGGCCGAGAGATTTCGAGGCCGTGCGCGCTTTGCCTGATCTTGAGGGCAAACCCCAACTCAAGACTCCGCGCGAATACAGGCATGTCGAGCGTCGAGAATGAGCCCGAGATACGAATTTCCTGCAGGGCAGGGTCGGTGAGGATAAAAGGAGTCTTCGAATAGCGATTCACCTGATCAACGGCCTCCCCGAGCGGCGTGTTCTCGAACACGATCCTGTTCTGCTGCCAGGCCAGGAGGTGTTCGAGCTGGGGCTCAGGCAAAGTCTTCAGGATGAGTCTTTCACCGCGCTCGGTAGCCGCTTCCCCCACACCGAGTCGGATCGGAGAGGCCCCCTCGAACCACTTGGCAGGATGCAGGAACCGCTGCAAGCCTTGCGCCTGAATCAGCTCGACGACGCCTTCGAAGACAACGACTTCCACCTGATCGTTTTCGAGCCGGCGCACGGTGAACTTTGTTCCGACCGCCCGCACGATCGTCTTGCCCACGACGACCTCGAATGGCCGAGCGCGATCCTTGGCCACCGAAAAATAGCCTTGTCCATGCTCCAGTCGCACTGTTCGAACATTTGAGCCATAGGTCACGTCGACTGTCGACGCGGTGTCCAGGTTCACGCTCGACCCATCTACCAGCGCAACAGATCGATGTTCGGCCACGGCCGTGCTGAATGTTTGCTCGCCGGCGTGGTTGCCCAATACGCGAGGCACGCCGCCCCACAGCGCGAGAACGACTGCGATGGACGCCAACGCAGCGGTAGCGGGAACTGCCCAGAGCCGGGTGGTTGCAGCAGTTCGCCCAGCCGGTTGATTTTCAGGGGCAGTCTTCGGAAACGACGCCTTCGAGGCGGCGCTCCACAGCAGCGCATGCGCATCGAGCAGTGCGGCATGTGCAGGGTCGAGCGCCAGCCAACGGTTCAGTTGCTCACGCTCGTCTGCCCCAAGCGGGCCGGCATCGATGCGGACGATCCATTGCCTCGCAATGGCCTCTGGCGGCAACCCCGTATCGATCGATGAAATATTCTCGTTCATTCGCGCCACCTACCAGGGAGACGGCGTACACCGCTGCGAGAACGGTCGTGCAGTAGAGCCTCGTGGCACAACTGCAACGCATGCGTGATGTGTCGCTCGACCGACTTCGTGGACATGCCCAAGCTCTGCGAGATCTCCAGGTGCGACAACCCGTCCAGCTTGCGCAGCCGGAAAACTTCCAGGCACCTGGGAGACATGTTCTTCATGGCAGCTTCGACTGCAGTGATCATCTGACGATTCGATGCGATGGCTTCTGGATTCGAGCCGATGGCCTCGACACCGAGCTCCGACATATCGCCCATGGCGTCCGTCGCCCGGGATGTTCTCTTTCTCAATTCGCTCAAGGCAAGATTGCGAGCTGCGGTAAAGAGAAGTGCCTCACTGACCGGCGTCTGATGACCGACCTCCGCCGCGTAGACTTTGAGGAAAGCCTCTTGTGCGACGTCGGCGGCCTCTTCGGGATTCCCCAGAAATCTTCGAACATACCGCTCCAGGGCGGTACGGCGCGCACGATAGATGTCAGCGAGAGTCATCGCGGGTTGCAATGCGACCGCTCCCGCGCCAGTTTCGCCTGAGGCAAGCAGCACATCGCTTCGGCGTCGAATCGTAACACTGCAGCGCACGGATCAGCACCTTCGGACCAGACCGTACCGGGGTCACATCCAACCGAGAAATCTTGGACGAACGCAAGCTCGGGCAGCCACTTAGTAGCTGCCGCGATGATGGGTCGCAGCGCTGGTTGCGCCGTCGCGGACCCGATCAGTTCAGGTAGGTCCGTCCTTAAAGACATCTGGTCTCCCGAGTCTTTCTGCAGCCTGCAGCATGGTCTGCTACGGTATGACGCGCCACACGCCCTCATCCCACCTAGTACATACCCTTAACTCTCGAGCGTGGCTAGCGCCTGTCTCGCCAACTGATCGCTGCCGCGTCAAGTGACAGAGCTCAGACTCCTCGTCACCTCAGACACCAGTTGACGACACTGACGGCAGCCGACCAGGCAAGATTGCCCCCTAGGCGCAATGCGTACAGTACTCCAACATCGCAGATTGAGCAGTTCCGTCGCGCGGCCCTGAGCGGAGTTCAATCTCCGCGCCGGTATGGCCTGTCCTTGGCCAACAGGATCTCGTCGTGGCCCCGTCCCGCCAGCATCATCGGGAAGCAATTCTCTTCGGCCGCGACACGCACGTCGAGGAAGAACGGCCCATCGGAATTCAGGCATTCTCGAAGTGCCTCGTCGAGCTGGTCGCGTCGGTCGACGCGGCGCGCCTGCCAACCGAACCCGTTGGCCACCATCACAAAGTCCGGCAGCGCGTCGGTGTAGCTATGGCTGTAGCGGCCACCATGGATCAGTTGCTGCCATTGCCGCACCATGCCCATGTAGCCATTGTTCGACAACACGACCTTCACTGGCGTGCGGTGCTGCACGGCAGTCGCCAGTTCCTGAATGTTCATCTGGATCGACGCGTCACCGCTCACGCACACGACCAGCCTTTCCGGATGGGCGATCTGCGCGCCGATCGCAGCAGGCAGACCGTACCCCATCGTGCCCGCGCCTCCTGATGTGAGCCAGCGCCGCGGTTCGTCGAAACGCAGGTGCTGCGCCGCCCACATCTGATGCTGCCCGACATCGGTCGAGACGATCGAATCGCGTCCGTCGAGCGCTACCTGCAGGCGCTCAGCCAGTGCCTGCGGCGCAATGATGTCCGGCGTGTCGTTGAACGACAAGGATTTTGCTGCACGCCACTCCTTGATCGATGACCACCAGGGTTCCAGACGCGCCGGATCGAGCTCGGTCGACCCCACCGCTTCAAGCAGGGCCTGCAACAGCGCCTCGCAATCGCCGACCAGTGGCACGTCCGTCCACACAACCTTGTTGATGGAAGTCGGGTCGATATCGATGTGGATGAACTTCGCCGCGGGGCAGAACAGATCGGTTCGCCCCGTGACGCGGTCGTCGAATCGCGCCCCGACGCAAACGACGAGGTCGGCCCCATGCATGGCCAGGTTCGCCTCCAGCGTGCCGTGCATGCCCAACATGCCCAGCCATTGCGGGTTGGACGCTGGAAACGCCCCCAGCCCCATCAGCGTCAAAGTGCATGGCATGCCCGTCCGCAGCGCCAACTCGGTGAACGCCGCGCAGGCACCCGCGCCGGAATTGATAAGGCCGCCGCCGCCATACAGAACCGGTCGACGCGCCTCCAAGATGAGCCGCGCAGCGCGCTTCAAAGGCTCCGCTGGCAACCTGGTGGTCGGTGCCGTACGCCGGCTCTTGCGCGTCTCCCTGTCCGCGCATGCACTGACGGATTGCAGTTGCACATCCTTGGGTACGTCAATCAGCACCGGACCTGGTCGCTCACCGCAGGCAATGGCGAAGCCCTTGCGCAGGGTCTGCTCGAGATTCTCAGCATCACGCACCTGGGCGTTCCACTTGGTCACCGTCAACGAGATGCCAAGTGCGTCGCACTCCTGGAAGGCATCAGTGCCAAGTGCAGACGTCGCCACCTGGCCGGAAATACAGACGATCGGTGTCGAGTCGCACAACGCGTCCAGCAGGCCAGTCGTCGTGTTACTCATGCCGGGGCCGGATGTGACGAACACGACTCCTGGCCGACCCGTGCTGCGTGCGTATCCCTGGGCGGCGTGCACAGCCGCCTGCTCGTGCCGGACAAGGATGTGGCGCAAGCGCGGTCGGTCGACGAGCGCGTCGTATAGCGGCAGCACCGCGCCGCCGGGATACCCGAAGACCGTATCGACACCGAGTTCGATCAAGGTGTCGATCAACACCTGCGCGCCATTCCTGGCAGGTGAGCGGGTGGCATGACTCAGCGCGACTCCCGTTGATCGCAGGGGGCGCATGACACCAAGTACTGAGAGGGTTTCCATCCGTCCATTTTTCAGCGCTCGGTGCAGAAATGTCTTTCGAAGATTTCGATGTTTTCATAAACTTCAGGAAAACATTCTGCGAATCGACACAATTTCAAAATGCAACTTGACCGCATCGACACCGCCATCCTCGAATGCCTCCAACGCGATGCCCGGATGAGCTTGCAGGAACTGAGCTCGCAGGTCGGGCTCACCAGTTCGCCGTGCTGGACGCGCATCAAGCGTATGGAGGATAGCGGCGTCATCGAGGGCTACTCGGTACGCGTCAATGCCGAGAAGATTGGGCTGGCCGACACAGTGATCGTGCAGGTCACCCTGGACAGTCATTCCGAGGCAGCGTTGTTCGAATTCGGACGCGCACTCGAAGCGATCCCCGAAGTACTGGAGGCGTTCCTCGTCTCCGGCGACTACGACTACTACATACGCATAGTCGTGCGCGACACGCGCGACTACGAGCGCTTGCTGCGCGAACACCTCTACATGATCCCTGGCATCGCGCACACGAAGTCAAGCTTCGTGCTGCGCAGCCTCAAACAGAGTCATTTGCCGTTGCGTCGTTAGACAGTTCTGTGCCTCATGGGCGACCCGCCAACAACCGGGCTGTCGGTCGATCGGGCAGGCTGACTGCTAAGCAAGGCAAAAGTCGACTTTTGCGCCTCGAGCGCTCAGCCGTTCGGTGCGGCTCATTGATGGCCGGCTTTTGACCTCGCTCAGGGGGCGACGCAGCAACGAGATCCTTCTCGAGCACCTCAAGCTCGATCCCGTCCACGCGCGCGCGTACAGCGGCCTCAGGCGGAAACGGGACGACTTCCCCGGTGAGGCGATAGCCGAGACGTTGGTAGAACTGGATCAACTCACGTCGAAGAGTGATGGAGATCAAGGTCATCTTGCGGGCGCCCCACTGGCGCAGCACAAGCGACTCCGCTGCCTGCTTCATCCGCTTTCCGCGACCTGCGCACTGAAGTTGCGGCTTGGCGACGAACTTCTGAGATAGGCCGCGCTGGGCTGACGTTGCAGCAGGACGCTGCCGACAATTTCTACGCCAATCAGGCACAGGAGCATCAATGTGCCTTCAGCTGCGATATGCCCGAGTACCTCGGATTCTCCCGTCCGCAGACCGCCACCAAGTGCATCTCATGAATCCATCCAGCGTGGTTGTCATCGCCGCTGCAGGCCGCATTGATGAGGCGAGCAATATGTGCGCGTCCTCTGCGCCAGCCGACCGAAACGTGCAATCGTCAGAGTGGGACATGGCTCTTGGTCGGTATGCGCCACCTCGGACTACAGCTATCGGGCTCGCACTAGGCGTCTGTTCCTCAGGACTGGATACCGACAAATTTCCTCTCGGAAACCGACCCCGAAAGATAGCGCGTGCGCTGGGGCCGTGCTTCTTCGGCGCAAGCTCAGGTCCGTCATTGAGACATCCGATCACGAAACAATGGTGGCTCCAACTTGGTGAGGACCATGGCGCAAGCCCCGTGCAAACTTTGTTCCGAGGCACCACTCTGTGGGTGCTGCGTCGCGTGACCGGTTTGGAATTGATCTTCCATGCAGCGCAGTCGCCGCAGTCGCCGATGGAACAGCCTGCCACACCTGGGTCACACCGTCCGTGGCTTGCGGTCAACTTCGTCACGGCGCCGCCTGATTCGAAATAGATATTTCGACAGCGTCTCCACCGATATCTCTATGCCAAGCTCGCCTAGACCACGAACAATCTGGAGGCGACTGAATCCTCGACTCATTGCCTCCTCGATCTCGGGCGAAAGTTCTTGGACACGCCGGAAGACTGGTCGTCCTTCAGCGACGTCCATTCGATTCAATTTGGAAAGCAAATCACCCATGCCATCGCTCAGACGTGTTGAAAATGGAGATCGATCGTCGCTATCGCCACCTCGTCGGCAGGCCGTGCAGCTATGCAGAGCGACGCCTCTCCTAAAAACACCGAGGTTCGCCTGATCTCGCGGCAGGGCAGCCTTCTCGCCTCTTCAGACGTGCAAGCCGGCAAGCGCCGCGCTCCGGCGCGGGTGCACGAGATTCACGCGGCCGTGTCGGCCTTCGCCGATGTCGAGGCGCTCCGCTCCCTGCAGAATCAGTTCCTTGACGGCGACCGCAGTCAATGCCGGCCGGAGCGAGAACAGCTTGGCCGCCAGGTTGGCAACCTGAGGGCTCGCCATGCTGGTGCCGCTGAGCTTCATGCGCTGGCCACCGGGGAGCAGGCTATCTACCTCAAAGCCGTTGGCGTGCACGACCACGGTCTTGCCGAAAGTCGAGAAACTGGTCTCGGCGCCTGCCCTGTCGACCGCGCCCACCGTGATGAGATTCGCAAGCGAATACCCGGCGGGAATGTAGCGTTGAAAATCCGCGTCGTTGTCTTCGTTGCCAGCGGCCGCGATGAAAAGGATGTCAGGAGTCTGCGCGATCGCGGCTTCGAGCGCATCGCTTTCGATATTGAACAATCGCAGCGCCTCCGCCCTGCGCACCTCGGGTGTCGCACCTACGTTGTGAAACGCCAGCGCGTCCTCGTACATCTTGGGGCCGACGCGCCAGCTCATGTTCACCACCCGCGCTCCCGCCCTCTTCAAGGCATCGATCGTTGTGGCGTAGGCCGCCGCGAGCTGCCGCGAGCGTGCCTCGGTCGGCACCTTCGGCTCGATCTCGTGGCTCCACAACATCGTCGCTGTGAAGACGCTTGCAAACGGATTGCCCTCGACCGCGATGCCGGCTACGTGGGTGCCATGGACGTAGATGCCAGCAAGCGACATGTCTTCCAGAAAGCTCTTCACCTCCCGTGCCTTGAGCCCGGACAGTTCGGCTCTGTACTGGCGCGCCTCCTCGGTATCCAGCGCTGCCTTCTGGTCGAAGTTGCCTTTCAGCAGTTGTGCGATCTGCGGCCAGCGGGCAGCCGCCTCGCCCAGAGGACGCAACAGTTCTTGCGCAGGCTGGCCGTCGTCCTCGAACGCGATGCCACCATTGGGCGCGGCACTGAAGAGCGCGAGATCGACCCCCGAATCCCATACGCCGACTACAACCGGTGCTGCGTCGGCGTCAGCCGCGATGGCGAAGGTGCGCGGCGTCCAGATGTCGGCCCGAGCCTCTTGCCCATTGGCGTCGATCACGGCTTGCAGGCCGTCGACGAGGGCCGCCTTGAAGGCCCCCAGCATGTCCATCTGGAGCCGCGCTGCGACGATGCCGAGCGCCACGCTCTCCTGCACGATGCCTTCCCCGTTACGGGCAATAGGATCGAACTGGCTCTGGAACGCGCCCACCAGCACGTCCGGGCTGTAGGTTTCCAGGCTGCCCTTGGCGCTCTTCGCGATCTCCGCAACGTCGCTCCACGGCATCGCACCAAAGTGTTGCCGAACCTGTGCAGAGAGCCAAGCGCCGTCGCGCCCCTCTTGCCGACACCGCGCCATCAGGTCGGCGAGAACGCCGCTGGTGAGCCGTGCGCCAGCCTTCTCCTGAAGCTGCCGCCCTTGCGCTGTCCACTGTGGCACGCTTGCCCAATCACCGCGCAGTTGTGCCAGTGTGGCCAGCGCGGTGTAGCGGTCGCGCAGTGTTGCCGCATCACGGATGTCATAGCGCTCCAGGTCGGCCAGCAGGTCCGCCTCGAGCCGGGCTGCGAGCGGTGCGAGATCCTGAATCGGTGACGTCAGATATTCGCTCGGCAGGCGATCCAGTCGATGAGAGCGGAGAGGAAGATCCTCAGCCCGCTTGACAATAGTACGGCCGGCGCCGCTTGATGAATTATTTTCAGACATGGTTTTCTCAATTGAGAGATGTGGGGTAGGTCAGGCTGCAGGAGCTCACTGCAATAGCGGGCCGATCACAGCGAGCGTGTGGTCGATTCGTCCTCCAGGCGCACAGCTTCCAGGGTCACCTGCAATGGCTTGGCGGCCCAGCGCATCAGCACCGCGCTCAACAGCGTCAACGGCACACCGATCTCCGCGCAAGCGATCAGCAGAGCGTTGTCGTTGTGAACCATTCGGTTCGACAAATAGCCGACGACGATCGGGCCTAGCGCACTGCCCAATGTGGCAATCGCCACCACCCCTGCGGTCAGCCGGGCTCGCACGCGGCCGGGTGCGATGCCCTGATAGATGACGGGCATGCCGGCGTTGAAGGCGATCAAGGCCACCACGACCATAAAGATGGCTGCATAGGCGACCGCGATCGAGCCAACGAATGCGAAAGACGCCAGTGGCACGGCGCTGAATGCAGTCAGGTAAGGCGCGGTCCGCACCGGCAGCATGTCGCCGAGGCGGCGGCCCCACAGGCGGTTGAAAACACTAGACATCGCGATGCCTACGACAGTCGCGGCCAGGAACACTGTGCCCAACTGCGTGCCCACCTCGGCGGGTGACAACGCGAACCGGCGAGCAATCGCAACGGGCAGCCACGACATCAACGGAGTGAGCGCCGCGGCACTCAGCGCAACGGCGCCGTACAGCCCCGCCACAGCCCGCCAGTGAAGCCGCAGGTAACTCAACAGGTCGCCCTTCGACGCCGCTTGCTTGCCCGCATGACCTTGCGCGCGAGCGCGCTGCGGGTCGCGGATGGTGATGACCAGGGCGGCAAATGCGGGGCCAAGGAGCGCCACCGCAAACGATGCCATGCGCCATGGCTCCACGTCTCTCAGGATGGCCGGCAAGGTGGCTGCGTGAGCTTCGAGCGCCGCGAACACGCCACCCCCGAGCATCATCGCAACCGAGTAGCCGAGCAAGCCACCCGCATAGAAGATGAGGTTCGCCGTGGCCCGCTGACGTCCGTGGAACAAGCTCGGAATGATCGCGTAGGCGATCGGCATCAAGCTCGCCTCAGCGAGCGACATCCCGATCGTGGACCCCATCACCATCGTGAAACTTTGTCCGAAGCCGCGGACGGCGGTCGCGATTGACCAGAACACGATGCAAGCAGCCAGCACCCAGCGGCGGTCATAGCGATCAGCCAACCAGGCCAGCGGCACGCTTCCCACTGCAGCTGTCAGCGTCAGGCCCAGGCCCTGCACCAGGCCCAACTGCGTATCCGACAGTGCGAGCGCTTTGCGCATCGGCTCCATGCCGATGGTCATCACCACTTGATCGACCCATCGCAGGATGAGCACTGCCAGCAGAACCCACAGCGCGAACCAGGCCGCCTTGGAGGCGCGGGGCGCCGATGCGTCGATGCGTTGCGCCGTGGGCATGCCGGCGACGGTCGGTGCTACGTAGTCACTCATGCGCCGTCATCCCGGTCTGAACTGATTTGCTCTGAAGCCACTCATGAACGAACGTCTCGAGCACGGGCAGGGTTACTGGCCCCGCGGCGACGAGGACGTCATGGAAGTGGCGCAATACGAACGCGTTGCCAAGCACCTGCTCCGCCTGCGAGCGAAGTCGCCGAATGGCCAGTTCACCAAGCTTGTAGGCCAGCGCCTGTCCCGGCATGCCGATGTAGCGGTCGACCTCGGCTGCGGCCGCGTCGGGGTTCATCGTGCTATGGCTCAGCAGGAAATCGATGGCGCGCTGGCGCGGCCAGCCCATCCAGTGAATGCCTGTGTCGACAACGAGTCGAGCGGCGCGCCAGGAGTCCATCATCAGCCGGCCAGCCAGATCGAAACAGTCGCTGTACAGGCCCATTTCCTCGCCCAGCCCCTCGCAGTACAGCGCCCATCCTTCGATGTACGCGGTGTAGTTGTCGAAGCCGTAGCGACGGAAGTTCGGCAGGTCGCTCATCTCCTCGAGCAGCGCAATGTGCATGAGGTGACCCGGCCAGGCCTCATGCAACGCCAGCGGCACATGCATGTAAGTCGGGCATCGGTCGGGCAGGCTGCTGACCCAGTGAATCCCGGAGGCAGTACGATTGGCCGGCGCAGGTTGCGCGTAGGCCGGTGGCATCTGCTCCGACAGTGCGAGGGGGATGGACTCGACCCCGTAGGTTGCACGCGGAACCGTGCCGAAGTATTGCGGGACAAGCCGGTCGATGCGCTTGGACAGTACTTCGATGTGCTGCTTCACTTGTTCTGCCGAGCCGAGCACGAAACGTGAGTGGGTCTGCAAGTGCGCACGCAGCGCCTGGACGTCGCCTCCGAAGCCTGCCTCGCGGGCGACCTCAGTCATGCGCGCGGACAGGCGCGCGAGTTCGTCCAGTCCGATTTGGTGGATCTCCGCAGGCGACAGCGCCAAGGACGTGTGGCGCTCGACAAGGCAGCGATAGTAGGCCTCGCCATCCGGCGTTTCGCGGCATGCAATCGATTCACGGCTGGCCGTCGCGTACAAACGCGCAATGCCGGACTCGAACTGGACGTACGCTGGGAACACCGAGCCCTCAAGCACTTTCAGGGCGGAGGCCCGCAGTGCCTCGCCATCCGACACAGACGCGGGCAGGCGTGCGAACGGTGCCATCCAGATCGATGCGGCAGGCGCCTGAGCCACCTGTGCCTTGATGTTGGCGCGTATGGGCATCATCAGCGCCTGCGGCAACCTGTGGTCGCGCGCCGCTCCCAGGCGCAGCCGTTCCAGAACGGCGGTGAATGAGCCCGCGAGCGAGGATAGCCGGCGGACATATTGCTCGGCCTCCGCGGCTGTGGACAACGTCGTCTTGCCCGCGGCGAATGGAGCGACGCTCTCCGGGCCGAACGGAAAAAGTGCCGGACGCAGATGCTCTTCCATCGCATCGAACTGCGATTCGAGGGTCAATTGTCGGCCAAGCAATGCGTGTGTCACCGCGTCCTGGCTGTTCAGACTGGACGCTTCGATGCGTTCGAATTCGCGGGTCAGACGTTGGCGGGTGTCGGTTCGGCGCGCGTAGTCTTCCAGTCCCTCGCGCATGAACACGGACCTCGCGTCAGGATGGCCGTGATCCATCCCGAGGACGGGAGCTTCATGCAGGGACTGCTGCCAATAGTCTTCGGCCAGATCGGCCAGTTGGATTGCCGCGTTGTCGGGGCTGGGGTTCATGCTTCTACTCTTCCAATGTCGATGAGAAATACAGCCTGCCGCGGCACCTGGCGACACAGCAACTCGACTGGCGCGTCCTCGGATGTAGGTTGTCGATGAACGGCACGTACCAAGTCCATTCCGGCGCTCACTCAGCCGAGCGCGGCATGGCCAAGGCCGACCGCAGCCGGAGAGGGGGTTTGCCGTCGCGTCGAGGCCCGGGCAGTCCTCCACGCAGGTGAAGACTCGACTCCGGCAGTGTGATCTGTTGCTTCATCGGTCTTGAGAGGCCATCAGGTGCGTCATGAAGAACGCAGTGCGCATCGCCATCAGGTCCGGACGCTGCAGCGAGTCGCTGACGCCATGGCCGCCGTCCTCTGATTCGAGAAACAGCGCCGGAACACCTGCGTCCATCAATCGCTTTGCGAACTTGCGCGCATGCCCGGGGCCAACGCGATTGTCCGTAGTCGCCACGGTCACGAGGAAAGCGGGGTAGTCGACGCCGGGGTGAACGTTGTGGTACGGCGAGTACTTCACAAGCCAGGCAGCGGCCCGCGGATCGCGAGGGTCGCCAAACTCATCCATCAGGTTCGGCCCGATGCCCATCTCGAGATAGCGCAGCATGTCTGTCGCAGGGACGTCGCTGACGATCGCGCCGTACAGATCGGGCCGCTGGGTGCCGACCACCGCGGCGAGCAGCCCGCCGGCAGACATTCCGAACACGCCGAGCTGCGCCGGTTGCGTATAGCCAGACGCGATCAGGGATTCGGCCACAGCATGGAAGTCGTCGTAGGAGTTCTGGCGCTTTTCGCGTATTGCTGCGCGATGCCAGGCGGCTCCGTGCTCGCCCCCGCCACGAAGCACTGGCACTACCAGCGCACCACCTCGTTCCAGCCAGAGCTTGAGCGAGGTACCTGCGTAGGTCGCTCCCCCTGAAGTGGTCATGTACGCAGGGGTCAGGGACACACCGGAGGTGCCGTAGCCGGTCATCAACGTCGGCACCGGTCCTGGGCGCCGCTTACCCGGCCCAATGAGGAAGTAGTCAACAACCTGCCCGTCGCGACTTGTGGCTCGACGCGTCTCGACCCGGAGGCCCGACGCATCGAGGGCAGGCGGCTGTCCATCCAGCAACACGCGCTTTCCGTCTGGCTGTATCCATTCCTGCACGGGTGACATGAGGAAGCCGTGCCGGGAGACGACAAAGCCTGCTGCCCCGTGGCCGACGTTCATGATGCTCGGGCTCACGCCGGTCTGCGGCGCGACCAGCGGCTCCACGTACCAGCGCCCGTTCTTGCGGCGCGCCACGTCGACGCGCAGCGCGAGACCCGAGCGCACCGGCAATGCGATCGCCTCTGCGGTGACATGGAACGAGATGAAGGTATCGACGACTTCGCCATCACGCGCGGTATGAACGACCTCCACTCGCGAGCCAGCTTCGCACAGCGGAACTGCGATCACGCTGTCAGCGGCCAACACCTGGTCGCCCAACCTGGCCGGCATCGACAGTTGCACGAAGGCGTGATCGGCGTTGGCACCAAAAACAAGCTTGAGCGTGGTCGGTAGCTCGAGCTGGCGGATGTGGCCTTCGGCAGTGACGCGGTGCAGCGCCACGGTCGAATAGTCGATGAGCTGGGCAATGATCGCCTGTCCGCGCCCGCCAGCTGCAATGGGGAAGAACAGCGAATGCTGCGGCCCCATGCGCAGGACCAATTGCGCGCCGCTGATCGCAGTGCCGCGCCGCCAGACCAGCGCCTCGGCCGGCCAGCCGCCCGGCGCCTTTGGCGCGCCACCCGAGGTGTGGCCGACGAGCAGCGTCTGGTCGTCGATCCAGGCGGAGACGATGCGTGACTTCGGAAGAGAAAAGCCGTCTTCGACGAAACGCCCTGTCGATAGGTCGAACTCGCGAAGTTCGGCCTCGTCGCCACCGGCTTCGTGCAGATCCAACAGGCAACGCTCGCCACCCGGGCTGACGTTCGACATGCTCCAGTACAGGTCGAAGTCCTTCCCCTCGCAGCGGCTCCACGCCTCCACGTCCAGCACCGTCGTCCACCGGCCGATCACCTGCTGGTCCCACGACGCTGTCTGAAGAAGGCCCTTCGGATGCTCCCCGGTCTTGTGCAGTCGCACCGCGCGTGGCCCAGCGATACCGATATCGGCCACTTGGCCGACACTGCGATTGGTCCGCGTCAGCTCGTCGAGCAATGGCCGAAAGTGAGGCGAACCCTGCAGCGCCTCCGTGGATGCTCGCGTGGCCTCGCGAGCCCAGGCCAGCGCCCGCTCGCCGTAGGTCGCCTCGAGCCATTGCAGATCGTCCGGTGACGGGCGCCCCTCAAAGAGTCTGTTGGAGCCTTGCGTGAAAGGGAGTTCAGTCATGTTGATTCATCGCTGCAGAATGCACATCAGCTATCGGGTTGTCGAAAGAGAATGCGGCGAGTCATGCCGCTGCCGAGGTATGCAACAACGAATCGCCGAAGCCATGGGCGCCTTCCTCAAGGTCAAGGATGAATCGCATGACGCCAGCGCCCATAAGCCGTCTTGCAGGGTCGCTTGAGTGGCCCGGTCTGGCTAAGAGCCTGGCAGGTCACCAGGCGTGTAAGGTCTTCGGCGCCTCGGGTGGGACCGACGGTGTTGATCGGCTACGACACCGCCAGCTAGATGGCCCGCAGTGCCTCCGGCAAGAACGCCTGAAGAGCTTGTGGCCCGGAGCAGTCTCGGCACCTTCACGGCGAGGTTGCGCCGGGAAGTAGCTAGTGACTAGACGCACCAGCAGGCCGTGCCCCCCGCTGGTGCAAACCCTAGGTTCGAACGGGCATGTCGTTCTCGTGTGGCATGGGCAGCCGAGATATAGAACCGGGCCAAGTACCAAAGTGACCATCAGCGTAGGCGAACAATCCGCAATGCTTGCGTGAGCGCCACGTCGAATTCCTCAGCTACGCCGCCGATGCACAAAGCGTCGGCAACGGCGCGCTCACTGCCTGGGCAAGGCCCCACGCGCGGACAGCAAGCAACGCAAGGAGTTCGATACCCGCCAGACGCTGGCCAACCGGGCGGGCGTGGACCTCATGCGAATCAACGGGCTGGGTTTGACGGCCGTGATGAAGATCCTCACCGAATTCGGCCTCGACCTGAGCCGCTTCGCCAACGTCAAGCACTTCTGTTCCTGGTTAGGGTTGTGCCCGGGTACCGAGATCGTCGGCCCTGAAAATTCAATTCTGAGTCAACACCCCGATAGAGCGGCCGTCGACGGCGAGGCCGACTACGGCCGCTCTATCGGGTTGCCGCGGCCTGCCGATGAGGGCGACGTACCGAGCCAGCGCAGGATGGCTGCTGGAGCAGACCCAAAGAAGCAACACCTGTGTCCAGACAGGCGATGGCCCGCAGCAGCCAGCAGCGATTTCACGCTCTTGCGCACAGGTTTGATAAGAGCCGCCGACGTCGATGGCGGCGGCGCTCGCGCCGTCCGCGCTGCTCGCCACGCCCATCCAATTGCCGATGCCACCGCTTGCCTGCCAGGTCACGCCGTAGTTGGTCGACTGGTAGAGCGTGTCGCCTTCGACGGCTGCGACGAGCCGCATGCTGTCGGCCGAGCCTGCGATGGCGCGCCAAGTGCGGTTGGTATCGCGCGCGGTCCAACTCAGGCCGCCGTCGCTCGAGGTGTAGGCGCGCCCGGTGTCGACGGTCGCTGCGAGGTGCGTGCCGTCCGCAGATGCTGTTAGCGCCCACCAATACTGCGATGTCGCGCGCGGCGTCCACGTTGTGCCGCCATCTGTGGAGACGTAGAGCCAGTCGCCGCTCGTGCCGGCGACGAGAGTCATGCCGTCGGCCGAGGACGCGGCCGCACGCCAGGCACGGTTGCTATCGTGGGCTATCCAAGTGAGGCCGGCGTCGTTCGAAGTCCAGATCTGCCCGCCGTACTCGGTCGCGGCTAGTCGCAGGCCGCCCGCGGACGACGCGACGGCGCTCCAGAGACGGTTGGTGCTGCCCTGCGCGATCCAGGTCGCGCCCTGGTCGGACGAGGTATAGATCAGCTCGCCGTTCACGGTCGCAACGAGCCGCGTTCCGTCACTCGACGACGCAACGCCACTCCAAGGACGGCTGGCTGCGCGCTGCGTCCAACTCACGCCGCCGTCTGCAGCGGTGTAGAGGTAGCCGCTTGAGTCCGCCGCGACCAGGCGTGTGCCGTCGGACGAGGACGCGATCGCGCGCCAATTGCCAGTCGGCGGTGAGCGTCCCGTCATCCCACCTTGCTTGACGGCGATAGCAGCGTGAGGATGACGTCCATCAAAATCGCTTGATGGACAACCGCGTCGCCGTTCACGGTACTAACTCCCGCTTCAGTCCCGCATCGCGATCCACCTTAAACACACTGACAACTTGCGCAAGCTTGGCGGCCTGGTGCATCAGGCTTTCGGCGGCGGCAGCGCTCTCTTCGACGAGTGCTGCGTTTTGCTGGGTAACCTGATCGAGTTGCGTCACGGCGTCGGCGACTTGCCCGATACCGGTCGTCTGCTCGATCGTCGAAGCGCTAATCTCGGAGATCATCTCAGCGACCTTGCGCACAAGTGACACGATCTCCTCCATGGTCTTACCCGCGTCACCGACAAGCCGCGTTCCGGTTTCAACCTTTTCGACGCTGGACCCGATAAGGCCTTTGATTGACTTGGCGGCCTCTGCACTTCGCTGTGCGAGACTTCGCACCTCCGATGCAACGACCGCGAAGCCCCGGCCCTGCTCGCCAGCACGCGCGGCCTCCACTGCGGCGTTCAACGCGAGGATATTGGTCTGGAAGGCGATGCCATCAATCACACCGATGATCTCGGCGATTCGCTTGGAGCTTGTATTGATCTCCTCCATTGTGCCGACAACAGCTGAGACGACCGAGCCACCACGGACCGCCGCTTCGCTCGCAGAAACTGCCATTGCGCTCGCTTGCTGTGCTGTAGCCGAGTTGTTTTTGACGGTCGAGCTGAGTTGCTCCATCGAGGCCGCAGTTTGCTGAAGATTGCTGGCCTGTTCCTCAGTGCGTTGACTCAGATCGGCATTGCCCGTCGCGATTTGGGTCGAACCCGTAGCGATAGAGTCGCTGCTGTTGCGAACTGTTCCGACCACCGTAGCCAGACTATCGTTCATCTCTTTGAGCGCCTGCAAAAGACGACCCGTTTCGTCGCGAGCCGACGCGTCGATGACGGAGGTCAGATCACCTGATGCGACCATCTTCGCGACCTCGACGGCTCGAGCAATTGGCTTGGTCACGGATATCGTCAGCGCCCAAGCTGTGCCCAAGCCAACGGCGACAGCAAGCACGCTCAAGCCGACGAGGAGCGTCAGCGCTTTCCCATACGCAGCTTCTGCTTGCTTGGCTGCATCCTGGTTTTGCGACTCCTCCAGGTCAGCGAGCTCCGTCAGCGCTTCAAGCCAGTGCGTCTGCGCTGGCTTGGCTTCGGTCATGAATGCTTTCGTCGCGTCTTCATCCTTGTTTTCTAGGCCAAGCGCAATGACCTTCAGCACAGCGGGCCAAGCTGAAGCCCTCCGCTCCGCAATCCGCGCGATGAGTGCCTTCTCTTCGGAGGAGGTTTCGGTATTGCGGGAGAACATGGTCGACAACGCCGCCTCCGCTGCCTCGTACGCCGCACTCTCGGCTTTGATGCGGACATTCACCGGCCGCATTTCCGCGACATCTGTCAGCAAAACGATATCGCGCACCGAAGCCGCTATCTGCTCGACATGCTCGCGCATCTCGACCGCATACCGCTCTTCCTGGTTGTTGATCTGTGCGATCTCGCGCAAATGACTCTGAATTTCAGAAACACAGCTTGCTCCGAGCGCAGCTACGCCGACAAGGATGAGCAAAACGGCGCCAAACCCAAGCGACAGGCGCCGCCCTATGGAAAGATTCTTTCCAATGTTCATTAATAGCCCCTGAAAGTACCCTATAGGAAGCACCGAAGTAGTGCAGCTGTACGTTAGCCAGAAGCTATTTCTTCGAAATGGCTACTAAGTTCTGAAGAATGTTTGCCTGATTGAATCGGCTTGTTAAGGTTGCTTTCAGTCAATGAATGGCGTCTGGATAGACGAGTTGCCTCACGAACCCAGGCAAGCGCCCGCTCGCCGTAGGGCTCCTCGAGTCATTGCAGATCGTCCAGCGACGGGCGCCCCTCAAATTCCCTGTCAGAGCCCTGGATGAAAGGGGGTTCAGTCATGTTGTTCTCAAAGAGTCTGTTGGCGCCTTGAGTGAAATGGAGTTCAGTCATGTTGATTCATCGCAACAGAAAACATATCAGCCGTTGGGTTGTCGAAAGAGAATGCAGCGAGCCATGCCGCTGCTTCGATATGCAACAACGAATCGCCGAAACCATGCGCGCCGTCCTCAAAGTCAAGGAAGAACCCCATGACGCCAGCGCCCATGAGCCGTCTTGCAAGTTCGCTTGAATGGCCCGTGCTGGCTGCGAGCCCGGCAGGTCATCCGGCGTGCAAGGTCTTCGGCGCCTCGGGTGGGGCCGACGGTGTTGATCGGCTATGACGCCGTCAGCGAGATGGCCCGCGGTGCCTCCGGCAAGAGCGCCTGAAGAGCTCGTGGCCCGGGGCAGTCTCGGCACCTTCACGACGAGGTCGCGCCGGGAAGTAGCTAGTGACTAGACGCACCAGCAGGCCGTGTCCCCCGCTGGGGCAAACCCTAGGTTCGAACGGCCATGACGTTCTCGCGCGTCATGGGCGGCCGAGATATAGAACCGGGCCGAGTACCAAAGCGACCATCAGCGTACGAGAACAATCCGCAATGCTTGCGTGATGTTCATCGCCGGGCAGTGCGTAGCAAAGCGAGCATCTGCAAGCAGCGTTGAAATTGTCCGCGCTTGAGGTACTCCCACGTCAGCTCTGAGACGCTCAATGGGGAAGACGCCATCCAGTAGTCTCGAAACGTCCGCAGCGTCAGTCGCGTCAGTCGCGCATCCGCGGAGCTGGGAAGTTTTTGAAAAGCACGAACGCAATTTCGCCATTCCCTCGTGCAGAAATGAGCCACGCTGAATCGCGTCCGTGGGCTGATGCCAACGTCGGAGTTTCGCAGTAGCGGCCCGTAACCAGCCAATGCAAACAACCAGTCATCCAGTTTGCTGGACGACGGCGAATTGAGGATGCTGCCGGAACGCTGGCGATAGGTGATCCAGACCTGCGGCACGTAGATAAAACTGCGCATCGAGAGTGCCAGGCGTGAAAATAGTGCGAGGTCTTCGAAGACGCGGTTTTCCGCAAACCTCAACTCCGCCGGCCACGCCGCTCGTTTCACGATTTTCGACCATGGATGCATATGACCCCGGCTGAACAGCCCGGCGACTAATTGGTCGCGGCTGTCGGACAGAACGTTGCTGGGCCCGTCGAAGCTGCGTACGTGTGCGTCGCGCGCGCGTTTGCGGTTTCGCTTGCCAGCCCCTTCGGTGGGTGATTCAGCATCACATGCATCGAATTCGCGGACGATACGAAAGTCGCAAAGCACCATGTCCGGCCGGTGCTTCGTCAGTAGATCGCATAGTGCGTTGATCGAGCCTGGCGCCATCAGATCGTCAGAATCCACGAACCAAAGGTATTCACCGCGGGCATGTTCGAGGAGTGTGTTTCGCGTGGCCGCAATTCCTCGATTGATCGTGTGCGAGATAACGCGGACTCGATCCGGATCGCGCTCTTGCCACGCAGCTAGGATCGCCTGCTCGCCATCGCACGACGCGTCGTCCACAAAGACTATTTCGACACCGGCGCCGTCCTGCCCAATGATCGATGAGATGCAGGCTTCAAGATAGGCAGCCACGCCGTAGACCGGCACCAGGATACTCAGCCAGGGAGGCGACATATGTGACACAGTAGGGCTAGGGTGTTGAACGGCTTTGGCATCGGGAATGGGATGGCCCGCGGTGCCTCCGGCAAGAACGCCTGAAGAGCTTGTGACCCAAGGCAGTCTCGGCAGCATCACGACTAGGTAGCGCCCGGAAGTAGCTGATGACTTGACGCACCAGCGGGCCTTGTCCCCCGCTGGGGCAAACCCCTAGGTTCGAACGGGCACTACGTTCTCGTGTGGGATAGGCAGCCGAGATATAGAACTCGGGCCGAGTACCAAAGCGACCATCAGCGCGCGAGAACAACCCGCAATGCTTGCGTGAACGCCACGTCGAATTCCTCAGCGACGCCGTCGATGCACAAGGCGTCGGCAACCGAGCGGCAGCATGCGAAGAGGTGCAGGGCCGTCATCCCGCCTTCGTCCTCGGTCGCGTTCAAGTCAAACCTCGACCACGCGAGGAGCCGGACGAGCGCGAAGCCGTCGCCAAGCCCGGCGTAAGCATGACGGCCGAAGGCGGCCGCGGCCACAAGGGGAGCTCGCGCGAGACCCTCATTCGCAGCAGCGCCAGGGCCGCCAACACGCGACCCTCGCGCATGTCGTCGAGCGCCAGCGGCGCGAGGGCCGCCTCCCCTCCTGCATCGAGCTCCTGTCGATACCTCGTGGCGAAGGGCTCGCAGGGGCCCATGGTTCGGGACCGCTCCTCGACGAAGTCGCAAAGGCCACCCCAAAGCGCGCAGTCGGTGAACGCGTCGCGGGAGTCGGCCCAATGCAGAAGCGCGGCGAGGCCTCCGAACTCGCGATTGCCTCCCAGCAACGCCAGCCGGCTTTCGAGTTCGGCCCTCAAACGCGCCATCGCGGACTCCTCGTCACCCACAATGGGCCGCGTCGAACAGGCTATCTAGTTCGAACGGGAGGAAGCGCTCTCCGGCCTGCGCGCGCGACGACGTGCGCGGCGTGCTCTTCGAGATCCAAGAATGCCCCGATGCCGAGTTCGAGAGCGACGACGATCGCTGCTTGATTCGCCAAGGTCAGCACCGCGCTGACGCCGCGGACATGCTCACAGGCGATATGGCACACCTGGAGTTCGCGCTGGGGAATGTGGCCAGCTTGAATGCGTCCGCACCGGCGGCATCGGCACCAGCAGTCGCAGCCTTGCTGCGCGTCGAGTGCACCCAAGCGATGAGTGCGGTCGATACTGAACCCGCCTCGCCGTAGGTGCGCCGATTGCGTTTCTGGCAGCTGGTGCGGTAAAAACGGGATTGATCAGCAGCAAGGAGTTCTAGATGCGGACCCTCCTCGGACAACGTCAGATCTTCGGCCGAAGCACCTTCGTCTTTCGCGTGTCGACGCGAGAGCGAGGTAACGTCTTCATGCGTGTCGACCGGACTGGCTCCGAGTCAAGCCCCAGAGCCGTCGTGGAGATCGATGCAGCAAAGTTCCTTGCGCTGTGGCGTGCGCACCCGAGCAGCCCCCATCGCGAGGTCAGCTCGGGCAATCCTTCAACCTGGGTGCAGGACTACAAGTTTCACGACGCTGAAGATGGTTTTCGCGATGGCGAGTCAAACCCTGTTCCGCTCGCCGACGTCGGGTGCCATATCGACCGGGCCCAGCGCGCGGTCTACGAGAGGCGCCTAAAGTTCTTCAAGCGCCTCGTGGGCTACGAGACGGTCGAGACGCCCTGTGCCGGCTTTACTGACGGCGTCACGCGCACGATCTGGCTGATGGCGTATGGCGCGACCCACTTTCCTGTCTCCTGCGAAGCCGCAGACGCGCCTCTCCTTCAGAAAATGGCGGGGCTGCCGGACGGAAGGTTCAAGCTCGTGAGCGAGCTCGGACTCTGACGCCGGCGTGAGACCGGGCGTGCTCGGTGGGACCGGCTGCATGAGCCAGCGGTTGTAAATCGCATTGATCTCGCGTGCGCGGATCAACAGCTTCGTCTCGTCGTCGATGAGTTGCTTGAAGTCAGGATCGCCTCACGATGTCGCTCGCCTCGGCGTAGACTTTCTGAGCGCGTTTCCGCGGCGGCGGTCACGGAGTCGATGCAGCTGATGCAGGCCAAAGCGTTCGTGTCGCCGGCTTGGAGGTTGGCCTATCGTGCAAAGTGACCGTTCTCTGCGGCGACGAGCTCTCCTGAACGCGACCACCCGCGCAGCGACAACAGGGCAGCAAGGCTGATCAGAGCCGTCGCCAACACGTAGAAGCTCGGCGACATCTTGTTGCCCGTCGCTCCGATCAACCAGGTCACGATCAACGGGGCGAACCCGCCGAAGAGCGTGACGGACACGTTGTAGCTGATCGCCAGTCCGGAGCCGCGCGTCCCGATCGGGAACAGTTCAGCCAGCAGCGCCGGCATCGGCGCGAGGATCGCAGCCAGCAGCAGGCCGACGATCGCCTGGACGATCAACAAGGTCGCGACTGTCGGATACGCCACCAGCAAAGCGAACAGAGGATAGGTCGACAGCGCGACGACGCCCAGGGACGCCGTCATGCAGCGCCCTCGTCCATAGCGATCGGAGAGCGAGCCGAACAGCGGGGAGAAGAGCATCAACATCAGTCCAGTAATCACTGCACACGCCAGAGCCGACGATGCCGGGATGTGCAATTGCTTTACCGCGAAGGTGGGCATGTAGAGCTTCTGAACATAGTTGAAACCAGTGATGCCCGCCATCACGCCGCCGCCCAGGAACAGCGCGGCGCGGTTGCCGGACACCAGGGCGCGCAAAGGAGATTCGCTCGTCTTCGCACTACGCACGGCGGCGACGAATTCGGGCGTCTCGGCCACGTGGCGCCGGATATAGAAACCAACCGGTCCGATCAACAGACCGAACACGAAGGCGATGCGCCATCCCCAGGCGTCGACATTCGCAGCGGACATGCAGGCCGTGATCACGGCGCTCAGTCCCGCAGCCATCACAGTCGCCAGCCCTTGCGTCGAAGCTTGCCAACTTGCATAGAAGCCGCGTCGCGAGGCCGGCGCATGCTCGACCATGAACGCCGTGGCGGCGCCGAACTCGCCGCCGGTCGAGAAGCCCTGGACGAGCCGAGCAAGGATCACGATGGCAGGTGACCACAAGCCGATGCTCGCGTAGGTAGGCGAGAACGCGATCATGCCGGTGCCCACCATCATCAGCAGGATGGACAGGGTGAGTGCTTTCTTCCGTCCCGCGCGATCCGCGTACGCCCCGAGGAACACGGCGCCGAGCGGTCGCATGACGAACGAGATGCCGAACGTGCCGACGCTCAGCAGCAATGAGGTCATGTCATCACCCGTCGGAAAGAAGAGCCTGCCGATCGTGATTGCGAAGTAGCCGTAGACCAGCAAGTCGTAGAACTCGAGCGCGTTGCCCACGCTTGCCGCGGCGATTTCGCGCCAGGCACCAGTCGACTCCCTCGTAACTTGGTTCGTCGAATGGGATGCCGAAGTGGAAGGGGCGGTCATGGTCGTCTCCGTTGGACAGCCCGTCGGTGAGCGTCGACGACGCGGCCGATCATCAAGGCTCGACGTGGATTGTGCGAAACGACAGAATGATGACGGTGCCGCCTTGGCACCGACCGGTGCCAATGGTGCTTGTCAAAGCATCATTGGAGCCGCCCCTCCCGGAGACTTGCAATGCAGACCAAATGGCTCGAAGACTTTGTCGTGCTGGCAAAGACGCGCAGTTTCACGCGCAGTGCCGAGCTACGCAACGTGACGCATCCTGCATTCGGTCGCCGGATCAAGTCGCTGGAGGCTTGGGCGGGAACTCCCCTGATCGCGCGCGACAACCAGAAGCCGCTGCGTCTCACCGCAGCGGGCGAGGCCCTGCTGGAATCCGCGGAAGAGACGCTGCGTGGACTGATGGGAGCGCGCGAGAACTTGCTCATCGCTGCGGGCAAGCACGAGCGCAGCGTGGTGCTCGTCACGGGCCGTACGCTGGCCCGCACGATGGTGCCCGACTGGCTGGTGCGATTGCGTGGACTTCTGGACGAGGCCGATCTGCACATCCGCACCGACTCGCTAGCGAACGTGGCGCAGGTGCTCGAACGTGGTGACGCCGACTTTGCCTTGCTGTACCACCATGCCGCGCTGGCCGTGAAACTCGACCCGCGTCAGTTCACGCACGTGACGGTGGCGACCGATCGGCTGGTGCCGGTAGCCCGCGCCGACGCTGAAGGGCGGCCGCTCTTCAGCCTGCTGGACGGCAAGCCAGCACCCTACCTGGCCTACGCACCGACCCTGGCAATGGGCAGGCTCGTCGCTGACCATCTGGCCAACCATCCGGCCGCGCCTCTGCTGCGCCGCCGCATCGAGTGCGATTCGGCCGATGCCCAACACGAGTACGTGGAGCGCGGCCTGGGTGTCGCCTGGTTGCCGTGGTCGATGGCGCATCCGTCGTGCAAATCCGGGTTGATGGCACCGGCGGGAGATCGCAAGATGGAGGTGCGCTTCGAGGTTCGTCTCTACCGTGCCAAGAAGAAGCTGTCATCGGTTGCCGAATCGATCTGGTCGCGCTGGACGAAATAGGTATCGCTGGAGCAGCGGCAGACGGCACCTTGGCGTGCTATTTCGGCACAGCGTTGGATTCAGTCCTTGCAAAAATCACGACTTGTTCCTCCAGCGTTGCCGACACCTGGGCTGCCAGCACGTCGAGCCGGTCTCCCACTTTCCGAATGCAGATTTCCAAGATGAAGGCATCCACCTCCTATTCGCTCGCGGTGCCCGACATCTCGGCTTGGCGAGCCGGCAATACAGGCGTCGAGGGCGTTTGGACCTTCGATTCCGGTCAACCTGGCCGGCACGCGATGATCTCGGCGCTGGTGCACGGCAACGAACTGTGCGGCGCATGGGCGTTGAAAGGCCTGCTCGAGGCGGGGATACGCCCCGCCTGCGGCCGGCTCACGCTCGCCTTCTGCAACCTCGAGGCGTTCGACCGCTTCGACCCCGCCGATCACGATGCATCGCGCTTCGTCGACGAAGACTTGAGCCGCCAATGGTCGCCTGATCGCCTGGCCGATCCGACGTCAGCCGAGCGCCGCCGTGCTGCGGAACTGGTGCCGTTCGTGGAGGCCGCGGACTGGCTGCTCGACCTTCACTCGATGCATGAGCCGAGCGCGCCGCTGTCGCTCACCGGCCTCGCGCGAGGCAACGTCGCGCTCGCGATCAGCATGAAGACGCCGCAGTACATCGTCGTCGACGCCGGGCACAGCGAAGGTGTGCGAATGCGCGACTTCGGCCGGTTCGCGCCGGACGCCGTCGCCAACACGCAAGCGCGGTCGCTGCTGGTTGAATGCGGTTTCCATGGTGATCCGAACAGCCGCGACGTGGCGCAAGACCAGTGCCTGCGCTTCCTGGAACAGGCTGGTGTCCTGGACGCCGACGTTCCCTCGCTGTCGGGGTGGCGCCTGCCCGACGCGCCGTCGCAATGGATCCTGCAGGTGACGGACGCCGTGGTGGCGCAGAGCGACAACTTCCGCTTCGCCGCGTCCTACACCGGCCTGGAGGTCATCCCGTATCAGGGCACCGTCATCGGGTACGACGCGGTCGAATTGACCACGCCCTACGACAACTGCGTCTTGGTCATGCCCTCCACGCGGCAGGCGCGCGCGGGCGTGACTGTCGTTCGTTTCGCGCAGAGGCACAGCGTCACGGAGTCGTCGGCCTAATCGGCGTCGGGTAAGCACGCTCCGGTCCGCGTCGCAAACTTCGCGGAGCGGGGCTGGTCAGTTCCAATCTAAATCTAGTCGCGACTTCTTCGATTTCTAGTCGCGCCTGCTTCGATAAAAGCCTTGCTGATCTCTGCGCTGTATCTCATATTCTTCGCTACGCTATTACACGTTTGCAGGGAGTGTCGACGCGGCTGTGCGCGGCCCGTCTTATGGCTGAACGCGGCGAGCCATGCTCATGGAACTCAGCGAACACGCTGGCCGGCATGCGCACTGCTCAATCTCGCTTGAATACCTCTTGCGGCAACAAATCGCTGAGGTAGCTCACTCTCCGGTCGGCGGCGACAGCAGCCCTCAGAATCAGCCTCGCTGGCGATCGACGCCAGATACGTCGTTGGAATCGTCACCGTCAGCCTCCTCGTGATCTTCGACGTCCTCGGCAGAGCCCGAGGGCATGCCCAAGACCTCACTCAACAGGGACACGTCCGTGCCTGGGTGGCGCCGCTTCAGCGTAGCAAGGCCTTCGGTGAAGCGTGTTCGCCAGCCGTTGCCGCGCGAAACCAGGTCAGCGCAAGCATCGGCCAACGCCCCTGGTCTCGACTCGATCAAGCAAGCAATCAGACAGTGCGCTTGATCGATGTCCTTGTTCGCCTTGAGTGTGAACTCCCCGGTACGTTCGCCGGCGACGAGTAGCTTGTGAAGCCCGAACCGCTCGGGTGCCGGGCAGTTGACCACGATCGGGCCATCGGGGCTCAACACGGAGGTCTGCTGGATGTCCTCCATTGAGAACTCCATGAACTTCAAAGGCTGCAGTGTGACGTTGAGGCTCTCGATGTGCTGTGGCGCGTCGATGCGGCCTTGCGAAGTCACGAAGTCGATCTGGAAGTCCTTTTCGTCGGCCTTCGTGTAGGTCGTGTTTGACGCGTTTGGCAGGAAGCCCATCTGGAGGGAGTCGATGGCCTTGTGCGTGTCCATGCGCAGGTCGTTCGGCAGTGCGATGGCGATGTTCTTTCCGGGATGCGCGAAGTCGATGTCCATCGTCGTCGTCCCAGCGCTCCAATGCGCTCCGAGCATGTTCTGGTAGGCCAGGAAGGCGTGCGTGCCAATGAGGATGCCGCCCGCGCGGAAGAAGCGGTGATCGCTCAAGCGTTTCAGCACCTTCGTGTGCGCGGGCGGCATGGTCACACAGCCAAGTTCGATTGCAGCCCGGGTGAGCCGGCGCAGGTGTGCGGCTGCACCGGCCTGATCGGGCTCCGGGGCCTTTTGGCGCTCGAGCAATTCCTGCACCGCCGGATCGCCGTCGGGGCCGACGTAGACCTGCACGAGCTTGCCCTCGACCTTGTACTGGTAGTACCAATAGAGGCGATCGCGGCTGGTCTTCGTGCTGAAGCCGCCTGGCAGGGTCGTGATCGAGCGATGGAGATCCGCTTGGAGGGCGGGCGCTTGCAGGTTCGCGAATGCCGTTTGCGCGGCGGCGCTCATGGGGGTGAAGGGGTGCATGGTGCTGTACTACCTTTGTTTACATCGGTAGTATAGCAGCTATACTACCGTTACATATTTGGGTAGTATAGCGATGCTGCGGGCGCTGTCCCGCGGCAGTGGGGGGCGCTTCCCCGCTCGAGATGGCTCAAAGAGCGAGCAGCATCAGCATCAGCGGCAGCGTCGAGCGTCGTGCTGATGATCATCATGATGGTGCCGCGACGACGATGGTGGCGGTGCAGGTGCCGATGATCGGCGCCGTCGATCATTCCCGGACTCCGGACACGGCAGCTCGCACGGTGGGCGCGGATTTCGTGATGCGCACGGGGCTCCGCCGCTGCCTGTCGCGGGCCTGCCGATGCAGGACGGCCGTGCAGCGGTCCTGCTTGCGGTGCTGCTCGTCGAGGATGGCACCTGCATGTTCGACATCCCGGTGAGCTGGCGCCTCAGGCCTGTTCGAGTAGCTGGGCGATGAGATGCTTTCGCATCGCTGCCGAGGCCCGATGCAGAGCAACCAACACGGCGGCAATCTCGTCGTTCTCCGAGTAGAGGAACGCCGCAGGCACGTTCAACACTCTGGCGAGTTGAACGGCGATCTGGAAATCTGCTTTGTGAACGCCGACCTCATAGCGGTTGATACGCGTCGAAGCAACCGATGGATCAATGCCCGCAGCAATTCCCAGCTCCCGCTGCGAGAGGCCCGAGGCCAAGCGAGCCTCTTTCAGGCGCCTGGGCCAGACGTCTTGAGTGGTTGTCGAAATCTTCGCAGCTGCCATGGGTCAGCTACGAGATTCGTAGTTATGATCTCATCTGCATACTACGACTTACGTAGCTGTAACGTAGTGTGATTGCTTTTCTGTAGCAGCGTTCAGCACTCGGCACGGAGGTCTGGGCGGATGAATGACCGATCGATCGAAGAGGTGTCCAAAAATGGCGGTGAAGGTTTTCCACGGCGTACTGAAAGAGTTGGGCCCCAGTACGACCGCAGCAGGCATCTCACACTCGATAGCCTCATATTCGTATATCGAGTTCACAGACGGACAAATGCTGCGCAGCGTCGTAGTCATCGACGGCTTGGATGGAAAACTTCAAGCAGCGCTTTCCGACCAAGGGCCAGTTGAACTGCATGCGATCTGTGCAGAAAAGGGCAGCCGCTTGGTGGCAGTGCGGACGAACGACGGCCGCATCTATGCGAGTGAGATTCAAGGTGGCTCGTTCGCCGTTCACGTCATGAGTCTTAGCCTGGTGCTCTGCGGAGTTCTGCTTCTTCCGGTCTTTGGGTTGGGATTTCTCTTTTTCTGGTGGGCGTGGAAAGCTTGGCAGGGACAGAGCCTAGTTAACTCAGCACGGAAGCATGTTCGGGCACTCCCGAATGCCGTATTTCTATAGCTCTTGTCCTCGACCACCCAACGCCAGGTCGCGCTTCGAACGCTTCTGATCATGCTGGGCCCGGCAGTCCGTGGGCAGACGGTGGAGGAAGTGTGTAGCTGCACGATAGAAACGTGCGGGCAATGCTGCGCGCAGCGCCGCAGAACGTCCAGCGGCGGCTCGTGGTGGCCTGCAGGCGAATGAGAGCAGGCACCCGGCGACGCTGCTGCCCTCTCGCGTCGGTGCTCGGTACGGACTGGCTCGGTTCGACGACGATCGCGACCTGGTCGCCGTGGCGCTTGCGGAGAACGGGCAGGGCAGCAGCAGCGAAAGCCTCGGCGAGGTTCTAGTCGAGCAGCTGTGCGCCCTTGCCAAGCTAGGCCAGCGTTGTGTTGGGCGACAGTTAGACCATGCCCTTCACGACCATCCAGGCGAGGTTGTCCGCCCGGCCGGGCAGACCCTCGACTCGCAAGAGATAGAGGCGGAGTGCTTCGGGTGCGGTCATGCGTCGGTGATTGGAAGTTCGCGAGCGACCTTTGGGCCAGGATGGAGCGCCGGCACACGGTGCAAAGAGCTTACCAGTCGGCCGTGACGCAGGCGCAGGCAGGAAGGGGGCAAAGTACAAACTGTCCCCGAAAGTTCGAACTGTGGACAGAGTTGGCACTTTGGGGGTAAAGTTCGAACTCGATGAATACTGATTCCAGCGGCAGCGTCGACTTCCGAATCGACTTTCGCCTCCCCGGGCCGAGCGGCGACCTTCTGCTGGAGGTCAAGCGCACCAGCTCGGCAGTCGACCTGCGTGGCGTGCTGCTGTCGCTGACCTACGTGCTCGCGGGGGAGCCGACTAGCCGGGCTGTCTGCGTGCTGGTGGACACACGCTTGACACAGGATCGCCTGCAGGAGGAGCTGGGGCGCTTTCGCCGGACTGTGCAGGCGAGCTTGGCAGACCGGGTGTTCCTGCTCGGGATCCGCGAGGGGAAGGTCGAAGGCGATTTGCCGGCGGGCGACACGGCACTTCTGCCGCTGATCCTGGAGGCAGCGCAGCGGGAGTCGATCGGGCTGCGCCGCGTGACGCAGCAGACCGTGAAGTCACTCGTGCTGATGCGCTGGCTGCTCCACGGCGGCGGTATCGGAGTGGCTGAGATGGCGCGAGAGACCGGCGCCAGCTTTCCAACCGTGACGGCGGCATTTCGCAGCTTGCGACAAGACGGGGTGGTCATCCCGCGGGGCGCCAGCTTCGTGCTCTCGGACGAACTGCCCTGGCCGACAGTCCTGCGGCTGGCGCAGGAGCATGCGAAGGAGCGACGCGTGATCCGGTACGCCGATCCCAACGGATTGGCCAGGTCGCCGCTGGACATGGCGCGCCGGCTGGATGCGCTGCACGCCCGCGGCGAAGCGCAGGAAGTCAGTTTCGGCGGCGTGGTGGGCGCCGAGCGCCTCTACCCTGACCTAGACATCACGGCGCCGCCGCGACTCGACTTGTGCGTGTACAGCTCCGACACCAGCTTCGTGCGCCAGCTCGACGCCGGCCTGCTCGAGACCTCCGATCCCGACGACAAGGCCGTCCTGGTGCTCCACATGACCAGAGACCCAACTCGCGGGCCCAACAAGTCCCACGAGATGGTGGCCGTGGCCTCGCCGGTCGACTGCCTCGCAGACCTGTTGGAGATCGGGCTGCAGGCGGAAGCCAAGGATTACTGGATGGGGCTGACGCGCCAGCGGCGCAAACGCCTCGAAGCACGGGAGAAGCGGGAATGATCAACGAACCACTGGCCGATCGACTCACGCCCAGCGAAGTCATGGAGCAGGTGGCGAGAGCCCTGCCGGCGGCAGCGCTCGGCCACGTCATCATCGTCGGCAGCTTGGCCGCCGGTTACAACTTCTTCTCCGGCGACGGGGCGGCGTCGATGCGTACGAAGGACGTCGACATGCTGCTCTCTCCGCACGCGGTGGCCGTCGACGCCGCCGTGGAAGTAACCGAGGCGCTGCTGGACGCCAACTGGACGCAGAAATATGACGAGCGATTCGGCAAGGCCGGCCGGCCGGAGGACGACGTGAAAAGCCTGCCGGTCGTACGCCTTCGGCCGCCGGCGGGCGAGGACGCTCGAGCAGGCTGGTTCCTGGAGCTGTTGTCGGCGCCGCCGGCCTATGAGGCGGGCACGGACGACAAGAAGGAGCGGCGTCTGCACACGAAGGCGGGCGACTTCGTCATCCCCAGCTTCGACTACCTGGCGTTGGCCGAATGGCAGCCCCTATCGACGCAGCCCGGCGTGCTGATGGCGCGGCCGGAAATGATGGCGCTGGCCAACATGCTTCACCATCCGGAAATCAGCGACACGCTGATCGCCGACACCCCCTGGAAGCGCTCGAACAAGGATCTAGGTCGCGTGCTCGTCTTGGCCCACCTGACCCTGGCGCGCGATCGACGCGATGGGACGACCGAACTCGATCAGTGGGCCAGCCGCATGTGGGACGCACTGCGCGAGAAGTTCGGCGGGCACGCGCGCGAGCTCGCCCTGCGCGCCGGCAGAGGCATTGACGCGCTATTGGCCAGCGAGACCGACCTGGAGCAGGCGCTGCGCATCGCCAACCTTGGGTTGCTGGCGTCGCTGGACATCGGAATGCGCGCAATCGAAGCGACGGGCCGCCAGTTCCAGGAAGATGTGCTCCGACAGTTGCTCCGGGTCGCGCAGCGTGCCTCGACGTAGGAGGACAGGATGGAAGTCAAGACGACAGATCCACAACAGCTCATCGCGTGCTTGGACCGCCTCATGGCGACCACCAGCTCGGACGAGGTCTGAAGACCGCGGCGAACTGTGCGGACATGCTGGCGGCGATTCCTACCTTGCAGGTCTGCATCGAAAAGCCGCAGCTGCTGCCCGCGAAGCACAAGGTGAAATGCCCCTGAGAGCGGAGAAGAACTCGGCCATCGGGATCCTGGTGAAGGGGGAATCGAACCTCAGACAGGGTCGAGCGAAACGATCTCGATGCCGGTGATGCCAGCCTCTCCCGCCCACTGCTCGATGGACTCCTTGGCCGCATCATTGAGGTAGTTGCGCACCCGAGCCGTTGCGGGAGCCTTGAATACCATCGCATCCTTGGGCACCTTGGATTCGTCGATCGACTCGAGCTTCAGGCGGCCATCCTCGGTCCTCTGACTGCGGGCGTCGTCGATGCAGTCGATCACGTTCGTGCAGTTGAACATATAGAGCGTTTCGCCGTCGCCGCTGCGATGCAACTCGAGGAGCTGGCCGAAGCGGGAGAGCAAGCCACCGATGGCTGCCCTGGCCTTAGCGTCGAGAACGAAAGTGCCGGACACAAACGGCATCACGTTCGCCGCCTCGCGCTGCTTCTTCTTCGGCGCGCGGGTGTAGAACTCCACGGGCGGACGATGGGTCCAGTCCCGTGGGGTGCCGTCGGTCACGAAGGTGCGGTCGTCCACGTCCTGCTCGTCGGACGCCACAAGCACTGGCCTGCCCCGCGTGTCCCCCGGTCGAATCTCCCAGATCGCCATGTCTATCCCCGCGCCACGGGGAACGTTCCCCGAACCATCTCGCCGCGCATCTCGCGCAGAGCATTGCGGCCGCTCTGTTGAACGGCTTGGTCGGCCAGCATTAGCCGACGCTCGACGAGCAGATAGTAGCGCTCGTCCGCATGCAGATCGTCGTGCTGCGCCGCGTCCTTCAGGGTCGGCACCTCCACGCCACGCTTCCCCGGAAGGAAGACACCATTGTCCGCGTCGTTGATGGCGATGCTCCACGTGTAGAGCATCTTCCGCGAGCCGGCCGCGTCGGGATGACCCGAGGCGACGATGTGGTGCGCGCACACGTCGGGTACCCGGACGAAACCGGCCCTCCCCAGATTGCGGTCGAGGGTCCGGCGGTGGTTTGCGCCTTCGCGCTCAGCATCCGCCTTGAGCTGCGCGGCCGTGTAGCCCTTGTCCGCCTTGGTGAGGCCGCCGTCGTCGTAACGCGTGTATGGACGCGGCGGTCTGCGCGGCTTGCGGGTCGCGGCTACCCCGTTCTCTGCGCTGATCCGCGCCTTCTCCTCGTCGAGGAGGATGTCGTTGCGCAACGCATAGGGATTGAGCCCTGGCTTGTTCGTCGCGAGGCGGTTTGCGCTCACCGTGATGTCGACAGCCTTGGCGGCGGGCTTCTCGAAGATGCCGCTGGCGCGCGGCTTCCTGTTCGCGGACAAATTCTGCTCCGTTGTGGCTCGCCCTTGGCCACGGCGCGCCATCCTCTGGCGCTGCCCACGGCTTGGGAGGCGGAGCCGGCTGCGCGGCCCTTCGCCTCTCGGGCGGAAGTTTCCGGGCCGGAGAGGCCCGAAAGCATCGCCAGAGTTTGCCACGCCGGCGCGGTACCCCCTCCTCGCCACTACGAGGGATGGACTTAGAGCGGCGGGTTACTTGAGTTCGACCAACGCCTCCGCGCAGCTGCCCCTACGTCAGATCAAGCCCGCGGGGATAGCTATGAGCAACAGGCGCAACCAGCACGTCGTGCCGAACGACGGCAGCTGGGCTGTCCGCGGCGCCGGCGCGCAGCGGGCGACGGAGGTCTTCGACCGCATGGTCAATGCGGTGCAGCGCGGGCGAGAAATCGCCCAGAACCAGCATACCGAGCTGGTCGTCCATGGTCGCGACGGCGTGATCCAGTCGAAGGACAGCCACGGCCACGATCCCTTTCCACCCAAGGGCTGAACGCCCACCTTCAGAGAGCGAGAAATGGCAAGGCTTCAAATCAACGGCATCCGGATGTCGGCGGGGGCTACGCCCACGAGCACATCACACTCATCTTCGGGCCGACTTTCGGCTCGAAGACGCGGTTCGAGAGCGTCTCCGACATCTTCTACGGTCGCAACACCTTCTACACGCAGACGAACGTGCATATCCTTGTGGGACAAACGGTGCGGGGAAGACGCGGTTCATCCAGACCTTGCTCCTGAAGGTCGCTATACGGTGGGTCGCGGTAGGATGACGAGTGCGGCCTTGCCAGCAGGTACAACTAAGTCAATTCATATGAGCATCCTCGACGCGTTGGACACCTCCGAGTTTCATGGGGACGGATCTCTTAACAGCGGCGCGCAAGCTGTGATTGCCCGCTTGGGACAACTCTTTTGCAGCGAGAGGAGCATGCCGACATTTGAAGGCTGGGCCTCAAGAGCAGAACTTCCGGAGAGCGATCCGGACCTCCTTGTGGCGGTCGAAGCATTCGCGTTGCTGCTTGAGTTCAATGACTCTGAGGTCGCGAAGCTTGCAAGCCGCATGTACGATGCAAGCGCTGTCTATCGTCGCGCGCTGGCTTCCTGCGACACGGTCTCCACCAAAGTAGAAGATGTCAAGAGAAGCTTCGAACGGCAGAGCGATGACGCAAGTAACGTGTTTTCTGGTCTCTCAAGGACTGTCAATGGTAAAGGGAAATTCGGCGCCTACTCGCGGAGCGTTTCACAGCTCGTAGTGGCGCCAGTGGACCTCTGCCTCCTTGAATTGAGCGAAGAGGCTCGAACTAGGGCGGCTGCAGAATTGCGCGAAGAAGTAGCGCGACTATCTCTATGGACTGAAAGTTTGGAAGAACTCCAACAAGTCCGTGCGTTGATTTCTGGAGCCGAGAGCTTGCGCAAGCTCCGACGACAGTACGTCAATGCGCGGTCGGCTCTAGCTAGCGAAGAAGGTGCGAAGGAGTCGGCCTCGAAGCGGGTCAAGGATTTGGAGTCTCAACTGGCTAGAGTCCTTCAAGGCGTGCCAAGAATTTGCAAAGCAGGCGCCTTCTTTTTGCTTGTGAGCCGCCATTCTGAGCGTTCTTTCGGCGAGCGGGTCGTAAGGCCCCGGTGATCCTTTTAACTAGCCTACTGCACCGTCTCGTCGATCAAGGACGATCGCAAGATGGCTGACTAGCGAAGAGTCTCAGCCTGCCGGATGACCTGCTCGGAGTTGGGCTTGCAGCGCGCAACAGCGACGGCCCATTGGGCCCGTCAGGCCGTAGGATTGGGCACCTTCGCTGCTGGGCGGAGCTGTACTTGTGGTGATTGTTTCGTTGCGCGCATATCGTCCTGTGCGTATTTCAACTCGCGGCAGGCATCGGACGTCCCGATGGCATGCGGCTTGGGTGGCTGCGCCGCTTCTCTATAATCAAAACGTTGGTGCTCGTGCCGGCCCGAAGCCGGCGCAGTTAAACGGGAATCAGGAAGGGTCGCTCCACCGGAGCTCACCCCAACCTGAGCTGCCCCCGCAACGGTAAGCGGTCGAAAGGCGCTTGGCATTTCTGCCAGCGTTTTTCATTTCGAGTCACATGCCCACTGGGTGCGCTTCGCGCCTGGGAAGGGGTCTCGAATGGCACCGCCAGCCCGGATACCGGCCAACGAGGGAACGCGCTCGCCCGCAAGGCGGCACGTTCAGTTGCAGGAGCCTGCGGGGAAGCTGGCACCTGGGTCGTCCGGTATCCCATTCCATGTCTCCCTTCAAGGCGCATCCTGCGCTAGCTCCCGCCGTCGCGGCCGCCGCTGCATTCCTGTCCAGCGGGCACGCGTTCTCCCAATCCACGTCAACTCCCCTCACACCGCTGCCGCAGGTCGTCGCCGACGCGACGCAGAAAGTCGAAATCACCGCCCACTACGAGAACGCCGTCGGCAGCTCCGACGCGGCGTCCCAGGGCACGGTGCGCGGTGAGCGCCTCACCGACCTGCCGCTGCTGCGGCCGGGTGAGGTGCTCGAGACGATCCCCGGGATGGTGGTCGCTCAGCACTCCGGCGACGGCAAGGCGAACCAGTATTTCCTGCGCGGCTACAACCTGGATCACGGCACCGATTTCGCTACCGACGTCGACGGCGTGCCCGTCAACATGCCGAGCAACGCGCACGGCCAGGGATATACCGATCTCAACTTCCTCATTCCCGAGCTGATCAACCGCATCGAGTACCGCAAGGGGGCGTACTTCGCGGAGGACGGCGATTTCGCGTCGGCCGGATCGGCACGCATCCGCTATGTGGACAGCGTCGACGACACCCTGGTCAACACCACGATCGGCGACAACGGCTACCGCCGGCTCGTGCTCGCCGGTTCGCCGCGCCTGTTCGGCGCGAACGGCAACGCGCGTGGCGAACCGGTGACCGCGAGCCCACGGCTGCTCGCGGCCTTCGAAATCGAGTCCGACAACGGCCCATGGACGCGTCCGGAAGAAGCGCGCAAGTTCAACGGACTGCTGCGACTGAGCGACGGCACCGCGGCCGACGGCTGGTCTGTCGATGGCATCGGCTACGCGTCGCATTGGACATCCACCGACCAAGTGCCACACGAGTTGATCGACTCGGGAGCAATCGGCCGCTTCGCGGCGCTTGATCCGACCGACGGCGGCAACACGACGCGCGAGATCGTCTCGGGCGAATGGCATCGGCGCCAGGATGCCAGCTACACCAACCTGTCTGCCTACGCGGAGCACACGACGCTGCGCCTGTGGTCCGACTTCACGTTCTTCGAACTGCGCCCGGCCACGGGCGACCAGTTCGAGCAGCAGGAGAGCCGCAACTTCGTGGGCGGGCAGGTCGTGCAAGGCAGGCAGCACACCTTGCTGGGCAGCGATTCGACGACCGAGCTCGGCTTCCAGGTTCGGCATGACCACATCGACGTGGGCCTGTTCAACACGCAGGCGCGCGTCGAGTTCGACACCGTCAGCAACGACCGCATCAGCGAGACCTCGCTGGGCGCCTATGCGCAGAACACGACGTCCTGGCTGCCCTGGTTTCGAACGCTGGTCGGCCTGCGCGCCGACCACGTCGACATGACGAGCCGGGCCCTGCAGGTGCCCGCAAACAGCGGCAACGGATCGGGCAGCCGGCTGTCGCCCAAGCTGTCGTTGATCTTCGGGCCCTGGGCCAAGACCGAGTTCTTCGCCAACGCAGGGCGTGGCTTCCACAGCAACGACGCGCGCGGGGTGATCGACAAGATCGACTCGACGACCGGACTGGCCGCATCCGCGGTGCCCGCGCTGGTCACCAGCAAGGGCGCGGAGATCGGCCTGCGCTCCGAGATCGTCCCGGGTCTGCAGACGTCGCTGGCCCTCTGGCACCTGGACAGCGATTCCGAACTGACCTTCGACCCTGACTCGGCCATTGGCAGCACCGAGGCCAACGGCGCCAGCAAGCGCCACGGCATCGAGTGGAACAACCACATGATCGTCAACCGCTGGCTGCTGATCGACGCGGACATGGCCTGGACGCATGCCCGCTATGCATCGCCAGGCGCCAACGGCGAGCCGGGCGATTTCATTCCGAACGCCATCAGCCGCATCGGCATGTTCGGCGTGACGCTGCACCAGCTCGGGCCCTGGTCGGCCGGCTTGATCACGCGCTTCATCGGCGCCTCGCCGCTGTCGCAGGACGGCGAGCTCAAGGCGCCCGGCGTCACGGTCTCGAACCTGCTGGTCAAGCGTGACCTGACGCCGCATTGCTCGGTGGCGCTCGATGTGCTGAACCTGTTCGATCGCAAGTTCTACGAGATGTCGTACGAGCAGGACTACCGGGTCGCGCCCGGCGCCCTGGTGACCCCCGCCGGCGTCACGGTGCACCCGGGCGAGCCGCGCGAATTCCGAGTCTCGTTGAACCTGAAGCTGTGAGGCGGCGATCCATGAACCTCCTCCTGTCGTATTCCCCTTCTGAAGGCCGTGCCCCATGAACACCAGCCAACTGCCGCAAGACCTGCTCGAACTCGCCCCGGTCATCGTGTTGATGGGCATTCGGCACGGTTTCGACCCCGATCACCTCGCGGCGATCGACGGCATGACGCGCTACAACGCGCGTGACCGGCCGAAGTTCGCGCGGCTGGCCGGCGTGTTCTTCTCGATCGGACACGGCATCGTCATCCTGTCGGTGGCCTTGAGCGTGGCAACCCTGGCGCGCAAGCTGGCGCCGCCGCAGTGGCTGGACACCTTCGGCACCTGGCTAGCGATCGCGGTGCTGATCACGCTCGCCCTGATCAACATCGCGAGCGCCTTGCGGGCGCCGCACCACCAGATGGTGCATCTGGCCGGCTGGCGGACGTCGTTGTTCTCGCGCCTGCTGAAGGCGGGCAGCCCGGCGATGATGCTGCTGGTGGGCGTCGTGTTTGCGCTCTCGTTCGAGACGCTTAGCCAGGCCTCGCTGTTCGCGATGGTGGCCACCAAGTACCACGGCTGGCAGCCGGCCCTGCTGTTGGCCTCGCTGTTCGTGCTGGGGATGATCATCACCGACGGCATCAACGGCTGGTTCATCTCCAAGCTGATCCGCCGCTCGGACCAGACGGCCCGCCTCGCGTCACGCATCATGGCTCTGGCGGTCTCCGGCGTGAGCCTGCTGGTCGCCGGCCTGGGCATCGCGAGCGAGTTGATTCCCGGCGTCGAAGAGTGGCGCGACGGCAAGGAAACCTGGTTCGGCGCGGCCGTCATCGCGGTGGTCGTGTTCAGCTACGTCGGCGGGCAGTGGATGGTCAGGCGAGGCCGCCAGGGCGAAGCCATCGAGTCCGCTGGCCACAGTCACTAGGGCGGCGGCCTTCAGCGCGTCGCGCTCCAGGCCTCGCCCAGCACCCGCTGGCTCTCGGGCGGCTGCACGCTCACGCGCACCCACCCGGGCAGTCCGAACGACGCCGCGTCGCGCAACTTGATGCCGTAGGCGCGCAGTTGCCGCAGGCGCCGTGTCAGCGCGGGCGACGTGGCGTCACCGCCAGGCCGGGCCAGCCAGAACGGCACGACTGAAGCGCGCTGCTCCCAGCCCAGGCCGGCGAGCGCCTCGCGTTGCAGGGTGTCCCACGTGGCCAGGGTGGCGCGCGCATCCGCCAGCCACGATAGCGTCGAGGGGTGGTGGATCGCGCCCAGCAGCGCAACGCCTTCGGCAGACAGTACCCAGCTCGGAGCGAGCGCCTCGACTTGCCCGCGCAGACCGGACGCGGCATCGAATGGCGCCAGCAGGTAGCCAGCGCGTATGCCGGTCAGCCCGAGCGACTTGTTGGGCGACACGCACTGCCACACGCCTTTCGCCACATCCGCGGGCACCGGATCACCGCCCACCAGGCGCAGCGCTTCGTAGGCGCGGTCGAGCGCGATCACACCGTTGAACGGCCCGACCCGATCGGCCGCGGCGCACCAGAACCCGGCCGGCAGACTCTCGCCCGTCGGGTTGCACGGCTCGCAGATCCACACCAGCGCGGCCTGCGAACGCCTCTCCAGGACGCTGAGCAGCCCGTCCGCCGCGTCGTAGTGATCGACCCGCATCTGCAGCGCCTGCGCCGCCGCCGCGTAATCGCCGTATCCGGGCCGGGGAACCCAGACGCGCAAGACGCCCTGGAGCCTCGCGGCAAGCGTCAGGCGCCGAATGCCTTCGCTCGTGCCCGCGGTCGGAAGCACGTGCTGCGGCGGCACCCCGTGATACGCACCGAGGCGGGTGCGCAAGGTTTCATAGCTCGGATCCGGATACCGCGTTCGATCCGTCTCGGCGACCGCACGCACGAGTGCCGGCGGCGGCCCGAGCGGGTTGGCGTTGGTCGAGAAGTCGTGGACGATCGTTTCGAGCCCGTCCGGGCCGCCATGCACGGGAAGGCTCATGACTGGCTCGCCATCGCCTGCATCGCACCCGTTGTCATGATGGCCACGACCGCCAGCACTGTGGCGAGCACGACGGCGCGGTGCCCCCAGGCTAATGCCTGGCGCGTGTGGCCGGCATCGCAGTCCGCGCCATCCGCGTTCAGCACGTAGACACCCGGCTTGCCCAGGCGCACGCCGAGCAGCAGCGCGATCGCGCCCATCGGCCAGCCGCCGTTGGGCGACGGCGTGGCGCGCGCTTGCCGGCGCAGGCTGGCGAAGGGCGGCACGCGCGCGGTGCCGAGGCACAGGAGCAAGGCGGTCAGGCGTGCCGGCACCCACGACAGCACGTCATCCGCCCGCGCCGCCCATTTGCCGGCCCATTCGTACCGTCCGCGATATCCCCACATGGCATCGGCCGTGTTGGCGAAGCGGTACACCGCCGCGCCCGGCAAGCCGGCCAGCACGAACCAGAACAGCGGCGCGACAACGGAATCGTTGAGGTTCTCCGCCATCGACTCGATGGCGCTCTCACGTACCTGGGTCGCATCGAGCGCACTCACATCGCGGCTGACCAGTCTCTGCAACCGCGCGCGGCCTTCCACCAGCGACCGTTGCAACGCCGACTCGACGGCCGCCACCTCGTCGTGCAGCATGCGCCACGCCAGCAGCGGCTTGAGCAGCAAGGCGAGTATCGGCATCGACAGCCAGGACGGCAGGCGCACCAGCAGGTCGACTCCAGCGACGGCCAGGCCGGCAACGACGAGCGCGCCGGCGCACCATGCGAGGGCGCCGCCCGCGAAGGCTGCAGCGGGCCTCCAGCGCGTCATGCGCGGGCCCAGCACGCCCAGGTAGCGCCCCATCCACACCACCGGGTGCAGCCGTGCGGGCGGCTCGCCGACGACACGATCGATGATCAGCGCGCCGCACAACGCGCCGGCGGTCATGCCGGCCTGAACTAGCCAAGACGCCATCTCGACGTCAGTCTTCGATGCCGCGCTGTGCCGGCACGCCGGCGTCGTACGCATGCTTGACCTTGGTCATCTCGGTGACGGTGTCGGCCGCCTCGATCAACTCCGGCGGACAGCCGCGACCGGTCAGCACGACGTGGACATGGGACGGACGCTCGCCCAGGCAGGCCAGCACCGGCTCGAGCGCCAGCCAGCCGTAGCGCAGCGGGTACATGATCTCGTCGAGCACGACGAGAAAGAGATCGCCGCTACGGATCGCGGCCTCGGCGCGCACCCAGCCGTCACGCGCCAGCTGGGCGGACACCTCGAGGTCGCGGCTCTTCCAGCTGAAACCATCGCCCAACCCTTCGATGGGGATGCCGAGCTGCTTGAACATCCGGTGCTCGCCGAAGCGCGCGCTCGGCACCTTCATGAACTGAAAGATCTTCACGGGCTTGCCACGCCCATGCGCACGCAGGGCCAGCCCGAAGGCGGCCGTGCTCTTGCCTTTGCCGTGGCCGGTGTTGACGATCACCAGGCCGCGGCGTTCGCCGTCAGGGCTCACGCGTTGCCGGTCGACGGGGGGCGTTTCGATTTGCATGGGTGTGGTGTTCAAAGAATCGCTGGAATTGGAGCCAGCGGCATCGTCCATCGGTCGGTCATCACCATCTCACGGAGGGGCCGACCTTCGCGCCAACGCTCGATCTCGAGCATCGGCCCTTCGTAGAAGCGGTCGACGGGGCCCAGGCACAGCACACCCACGGGTTCGGCGCCTTCGGGCATCCCGAGAACTTCGGCCAATAACGCGGGTTCGAACATCGAGACCCATCCAAGCCCCAGGTTCTCGGCGCGCGCGGCCAACCACAGGTTTTCGACGCTGCAAGCCAGAGAGCACAGAGCCATGTCGCGCGGCATCGTTCGTCGGCCGAAGACGGTGCCGTCATCAGGCGCGAGTGCGACTACTAGCAGCTCGGCGCAATCGCGGACGCCCTCAACCTTGAGACGCAGGAAATCGCTGGCGCGCTCGCCGAGTTCGTGCGCGGTGGCAGTGCGCTCCAGGTCGACTAGAGTCGCGACCTGCGCGCGCACCTGCGCGTCGAGCACGCGCACATAGCGCCAGGGCTGCATCAGGCCGACCGACGGTGCATGGTGCGCGGCGCCGAGGAGACGCTGCAACATCACGTCGGAGATGGACGACCTGGGCGTGAAATGGCGCATGTCGCGCCGCGCTTCGACGAGACGATAGAAGCTCGCGCGCTCCGCGGCTGAAAACGTCGGGCTGGGCGACGGCGCCGGCGCGGCGGCGTCGCCAGGTCGAGCCGGCGTCTCCGCGCGCCGATAGTGGGGACTCAGCTGCACGGTCCGTCCGATGATGAGCAGGCCGGGTTGCGAGCCATGCGTCGGCGCCAGGTCTGCCAGCGCCGCGAGCCCGGTGGCCAGAACCTCCTGCGTGTCGCGCGTGCCATCGCGCACGATGGCGGCCGGCGTGTCGGCGGGCAGTCCGTGCTCGATGAGCCGCGCCGCGATGCGGGCAACGCGCTCGACGCCCATGTAGAACACCAGCGTCTGGGCGGGCCGGGCAAGTGCGGGCCAGTCGAGATCCGTGCTGCCGTCGGCCAGGTGGCCCGGGAGAAACGTGCAGGTGTTGGCGAAGTCGCGATGCGTCAGCGGAATGCCCGCCGCCGCGGCGCAGCCGTTTGCGGCGCTGATGCCGGGTACCACCTCGAAGGCGATGCCGGCGGCTTGCAGCGCCTGCACTTCTTCGCCGCCGCGGCCGAAGACGTGCGGATCGCCGCCCTTGAGGCGAACCACGCGGCGTCCGGCCAACGCGTGCTCGATCATCACGGCGTGGATCTGCGGCTGCGGCACGACGTGGTGGCCGGAGGCCTTGCCCACGTAGACTCGCAGCGCCGTCGCAGGCACGAGCGCCAGCACGTCGTCGCCCACGAGACGGTCGTGCACGACCACGTCGGCACGCTGGATGCGTTCGAGCGCGCGCAGGCTCAGCAGGTCGGCCGGGCCCGGGCCGGCGCCGACAATGTGTACCATGCCCGGAGGCACCGGCGTCGGATTGGGCAATGCGGTCGAGGTCATTCGATGTGCAAGGGGATCGCGCGTTGACAGGCAGGGGACAGTGTCATTCGATGGCGCCCCCGTCGTCCAATCCGGGCCCGCGATGGAACACGAGATCGTCGACCGGGCGGCCGCCCACGAGATGCTGCGCGATGATGCGATCCATGTTGTCTGGCGTCACGTCGTAGTACCAGACGCCGTCGGGCTGAACGCACATCACCGGGCCGCCCTTGCACGCGGCGAAGCAACTGACGCGGCTGCGCTTGACGCGTTGTTCGCCCTCGTGCAGGCCGGCCGCCTTGAACTTGTCGCCCAGGCTGTCGAACAGCACCTGCGACGCGCCGTCCTGCGTGCAGCGCGGGCCTGTGCAGACCAGCAAGTGGCGTCGATAGCCGCCGATCTTCGGCTTCTCGACGACGCGGGGCGTGTCGGCGTTGCCGGCGACAGCACGATCGAGGACTTTGGGATCGCTCATGCGTCGGTCTCCTCGCGCTCGGCGACATCGTCGGTGGGCTCGACCCGCTCCGCCAGCGTCGACTCGATGTAGGCCGCCGGCAACTGATAGCGCTCGGCGAGCGTGGCGATGCTGTCGCCGGCGGCATGCGCTTCGGACAGCGCCTCCAGCCAGCCGAGCAAGCCGGTCGACAGCGAACGGCCGGCCTTCTCGCCTGCATGCGCGCCGTGGCTGTCCATGTCGTACTTGTTCGCATAGCCACGCGGCGTCACCATCAGGCCATGCCGCACGAAGGTGTTGCTGTTGCCGATGAGCACTGTGGTGAGCATGCCGATCTCGCACTCCGTCATGCGATCCAGCGTCGTGAACTCGATGCGCTCGCGGCGTCGATAGGCCGACTTGACGATGGCCACGGGCGTATCCGGCCGCCGATGGCTGAGGAACAGGCGCTGCGCCTCGACGATCTGGCGCGTGCGGCGGCCGCTCTTGGGGTTGTAGAGCGCGACGACGAAGTCGGCCATGGCCACGGCGTTCAGGCGCCGTGCGATGACGGGCCACGGCGTGAGCAGGTCGGACAGCGAGATGGCGCAGAAATCGTGCGTGAGCGGCGCGCCAACGCGGGCGGCGCAGCTGTTGAGCGCCGAGGCACCCGGCACGATTTCCACCTCCACGCCCGACTCCGGTGTCCAGCCGGCCTGGAACAGCACTTCGTAGGTCGGCCCGGCCATGCCGTAGACGCCCGCATCGCCCGACGAGATCAGGGCCACCTTGCGACCTGCCTGCGCGGCCTCGAGCGCGCTTACCGCGCGGTCGAGCTCCTCGGTCATCGACTTGCGGATG
>FSWG01000243.1_pt1 | contig 56543 bp, 50 predicted proteins | sample 1637941 | NCBI WGS metagenome assembly FSWG01 (sample SAMEA3914789, study PRJEB12502) | metagenome | biome: forest; material: soil | place: Canada | collected 2011-07-03 | depth 0.3 m | reverse complement strand
GCATCGAGCGCCCCGAGCTCAGGCTGAAGTGACTTATCGTCAGATCAGATGGCCCGACCTCGTTCCCGCGGACTGGGATCAGTTCAAGCGCATGCGCGAACTCAAGATTGATGGCCTGGGAGACGCTGATCCACGCGCGCAACGCCTTCTCGCCGACATGCGCACCGCCTGGGACGCTGCACCGACCGTGGACGCTCTCGATGGCAAGCCGGTGCAGGTTGCGGGCTACGTTGTCCCTCTCGAAGGCGATACCCGCGGGTTGACGGAGATCCTTCTCGTGCCGTACGAAGGTGCCTGCATTCATACGCCGCCGCCGCCCGCCAACCAGATCATCCACGTCACTCTGGGCGCACCCATGAAGGGCCTTCGACTCATGGACAACGTCGTCGTCCGGGGGGTGATCAGCGCAAGCCGCGAATCGACGTTCAGGGGCGTGAGTGGCTATGCACTTGCGGAGGCAAGCGCGAAATTTCGTTGAGCACAGCCCGGCACCATAAATCGACTGCCGCATGGGCGCATATATGAGGCGCGCGTCCGCGATCGTGGTCCTCGATGGCGGCCCCCAGATGACCACTTCGCCAGCTCTTTCCGACATCGAGCGCGCTTCGCTGCGGAGCCGCCTTCGCTGCATTGCGGAATTCAGCGAAACAAGCTGCCGAGGCACTTGCGCTCCGATCCAGCGCCGCTACATCGGATGGTTCTCCGTCGCGCCGGACGCTATAGATCGGTGCGCGAATTCGTTGGACTTGCATACCTCGCAATTCAGCTGTTCCAGCACTCGACGCACGCTTTGGCCGAGCCAAGCACAAGCTCGAGACGCTGGTCCGGTGGCCACTCAAGTAGCTCTACCACCTCCTCCTCCGGATAAAAGGCTCTAGGAGAGAGCAAGCGACCGAGCAGAACTTCGATTGGGGTCAGGTCACCCAATAGATCATCCGGGGATGTGAAGAAGCCATGCGCACCCGAGCTGCCCACGGGGGCGTAAGTGGACAGCACACCAATGATCCTTTCAAGCGGCTCTCCGCGACCTCTCACGCCTGACCCAAGTGATGTTCCTGACGCATCACGACCACCTGCTTCCGCTGGTGAATGAAGTCTTCGGCGCAGACGCGAACGTCGTTCGATTGGAACGGGAAGCGCTGCCGACATGAGACCGCCTTCCTTGGAGCCCCCCGAAATCCCTCGATGGGCAAAGATGGCCCCGTCGGGCTCGCGGGTCAATTTTTTTCCGCGTACTCCACCTGCGACGGGACCGCTCACACTGTCGCGCACAGCAGTGGAGAGCGTTCTGTCTCAGACTTCTCCGCCAGGCCCGCATGAAAATGCCTTTGAGACCCGCGTTTGTCTCAGACTTCTGCCTGTTCGGCGCGATCACACGCGAAGTCGGACACGAGGTGAGCCTGTCTCCGACTTTATTGGCACTGAACAAGAGACCAGAATTTTCAGGTGCGTCCACTCGCCCAGCCCCACGTCCACATACGACTCGTATTTCTCGGGTGCATCCCGGCGTAGTCTGGCGAAGTCGTGATCCGGACAGGAGAAATATTGAACCGTGTGATTTCGCCGTACCTGATCGTCGGCCCGGCTGTTGGTGGGACGCAGGTACATCCCTTCGAACATCGCCGGCTGTGAGATTCGAAAGGCCACGCCGATGAAGCCGCGGGCGAAGGACGGCGCGTCGGGAGCCAGTGTGCTGGCCAAGTCGATCTGAATCTCGCCATCCGAGAAGTCGATCGGAAGCCATGCCAGGAAGGGGCGATCCGTGAGGGTGTCTCGAGCAGGGTCCTGGTAGGAGGAACTCGGCATCGATATCTCGATACAGTCATGTCCCTTGTACTGAGCACTCCGGATACGAACGCCGTGGGTGCAAAAGTCCTCGATCGCGCGGATATTCATCGTCCTTCCATCATCGGAGCCCTGACAATCATCGCACTGGTTGTCACGGCGCCAGTCAACGTCTCTGCGCCGGTAACAGCCACGGTGGCGAACATCGCCCTCGCCTTTGGGGCTGCGCTGATCGTTGGCCGAGACGCCACGTTGTTCTTCACCGCCATCGCAGAATTCCTTCCCACGGCGCTGTTCATCACGGGTCTGGCGGGCCTTCTTCTGGGATGAGAGCGGCGCCCGGGCGTCAGACCGAGATCGAGGGCCCCTGTCCGTCTTCAGCGGCAGAAGCCGCCGAACGACTCCATGTAGACCGCGCCGAACGGATCGAGGCGCTCGCGCACCTCGGTATCCGGCTCGCCGTAGACCGTCAGGCCGGTGATCTTCACCAGGCCGAGAAAACGCTCAGCGAATGGGGCGAAGGTGATGTCGACATGACTCGTCACGGCATCCGAGTTGTATCGTTCCAGGATGTGCGCGATCGTGCGATCGGCGTTGACCGAATACTCATAGATCAGCGTGCCGGGCTCGCACTGCGTCGCCGCGACAATGTCGGCCACGAGCGCCTTGAATTTCGGAAAGTCCTGCGGCTTGAGAGCGAGCGTGAAGAGGCTGGAGACTTGTGAAGACATGGATCGCTTTCTATGAACAGTGAGAGGGTGCCTCGGGGGCGCACGAACGCTTACCAGGGGATCGTCTGATCGGCGTAATCGACGAAGGACAATCCCGGCGTGCCGGCATGCTTCTCCACCGTGCTGACGAGGCCGGATGCGCTGCCTGCGACCTCCAGCGGCGCCTCGGGGCCACCCATGTCGGTTCGCACCCAGCCCGGGTGCAGCGCGAGAAGCGATCTTTGGGCCCCGGCTCGCGCCGCATAGCTGCGCATCAACGAATTCAACGCCGCCTTGCTCGCGCGGTAGGCCTCGTATCCGCCATCGGTGTTCGCCGAGATGCTCGCGAGCGCGGAGGACATCACCGCGATGCTGCCGGTCGAAGCGACCTTGCCCGACAGTACGTCGATGGCACGCATCGGACTCAGCGCATTCGTCAGCATCAAGCGCTGGAACTCCTCCGTCGAAATCTGTGCGGCCGTCTGCTTCGGATCGTCGCTGATGCCGGCATTGACGAAGAGCAGCGCGAGTTCGACGACGCCCAGTACGGATGGCAACCGTGCGATATCACCAAGTTCATTGATGTCGGCGACGTGGACATGGAGGCGCCCTTCGGAGCGCGCAGCCAGTTCACGCAGCGGCGACCCGGGCGCGCTTCCACGCTCCGTCGCGTGCACCCGCCACCCACGGGACAGGAGCTCGCGGACAAGACCAAGACCGATGCCGCGCGAGGCACCCAAGATCAGCGCCGCCTGGGGCGACGTCTCTGTTTTCATACGACTTCTTTCGTTGACGACTGGATTGAGACTCGCGCGGATGGCGCACTGCTGTCCGACCTGCCGATCACCGGTCAGGACGGGACGCGGCGTGCAGGCGCGGGCCCGGTTGCCAGTTTCAAGGAGATGGTCGCGACGATAAACAGGCTGGGCACATCCACAGAGTAGCGCCCAGTTCTACCGTGGCGACGATTCGACCTCCGTTGGGGACCCGTTGCGCCGGACCGGCGGCGGGTCAGGAAGCGATCGTCGCGGGCAGATTTGCCGTCAGGTAGTCGATGACGCTTCGCACCGACGGAAGCATCCCGCGGGGCGGCGGATAGACCAGCTGGATCAGTTGGCCGGGCGCCGACCAATCGCGCATCACGTGTTCCAGCGTCCCGGCGCGCAGGGCACTCGAGGCAATGAGCTCCGGCAAGAGTGCCACGCCGGCGCCACAGGTTGCAGCCTCGAGCTGCACCCTGAAATCGTCCGTCGCCAGTCGCGGCGATGTCTCGACGGCAGCGATGCGGCCATCGGCGCTGCGCAACTCCCATCGAGCGAGCCCGCCCGCGAGATCGCTGGTACGGCTCATCGTCTCGAATTGCGGCAGATCCGCTGGATCGTGCGGACGCCCGTGACGAGCGAGAAAGTCCGGGCTGGCCACCAGGATACGGGGTACCGTTCCCAGAGACCGCGCCACGAGCGAAGGCTCGTCTTCCAACTGGGCGCGCGCCCGCAGAGCCAGGTCGAAGCGCTCTTCGATGAGGTCGGTCGTCCTGTTGGTGGCCTCGATCACCACCCGCACCTTGCGATGGGTCGCCAGGAACGCCGGAAGAATCGGCGCCAGGTAGCTTTGGGCCAGCACCACGGGACAGCTCATGCGCACGGTGCCAGAGGGCTCGGCTTGCAGCTGGGCGATGCTGTCGTAGGCCGCTTGAGCCCCCTCAACCGCCGCTATGCAGCGCGCGAAGAACTGCTGCCCGGCCTCCGTCAACGCCAATTTTCGCGTCGACCGCTGCAGCAGCCGTGCGCCGACGCGTCGCTCAAGTTCAGCGACGCGCCGGCTCAGGCGTGTCTTTTCGATGCCGGTTGCGCGCGCGGCGGCCGAGAAGCCGTTGTGCTGCACGACCGCCGTGAAAAAAAACAGGTCGTTGAGGTCGTCCATTCGGCGATTGTTGCACCTGCGCACTAATCCTTGGCGAATTTGCTGCCTTATCAATCATTGCTGCGGCAAATACATTGGCTGTACGGAGGCGATCAGTCTCTGCTCAGCCAGCCTTAGTCCGCCACACACCATGAAATCCAACCAGTCAGCAGGTGAAATCTGCCCGCCCAATCGCAAGGTCCGTGCGGCCTCCGGCGCGACGTGGCGATTTGGTTTGCTTGGCGCCGCGGCAGTGTTGGCAGGGTGTGCAACCGGCGGGGGGAAGCCGCAGTCGACCATGGGCTCCCCCGCGCAACTCGAGATGAGCCAGTCCGTCTCCGGGATGGCGGTATCGGCCGCCGCCTGGCCGACCTCGAATTGGTGGGAGGCCTTCGGCGATCCCCAGCTGAACGCGCTCGTCGCAGAGGCGCTGGCCGACAACCCCAGCCTGCGGACCGCCTCCGCGCGGATCCGCCAGGCCCTGTCGGTGCAGGAGCTCGCGGAGTCCAATCTCGACCCGCACCTGGACTCCTCGCTTTCAAGCACCCGCGAGCGCTTCAGCTCGAACGGCACGACGCCGCATCCGGTCGCTGGCACCTGGAAGACGTTGAATCAAGGGCTCCTCAGCGGAAATTGCGACCTGGATTTCTGGGGCAAGAACGCCGCTGCGGTCGACGCCGCGATCGGTCGTGCGCGGGCTGCCGAAGTCGACGCCCGGGCCGTGCGACTCATGATCTCGAGTGCGGTCGTCCAGGCCTACATCGCGTTCGACGAGACCTCGCGACAGCTCGCCATCGAGCAGCAGCTGCTCGATCAACAGAAGCAGTTGCTCGGACTGACCCAGCGCAGGCTAGCGGCGGAAATCGACTCGAAGGTCGACCTCACCCAAGCCGAGTCCTCCCTGCCAGCCACGCGCGCGAACATCGCCGCGTTGAACGAATCCATGGAGCTGAGTCGCAATCGGCTCGCCGCGCTTCTGGGCAAGGGTCCGGATCGCGGCGCCGACATCGCATTGCCCCGGCTGGCCCTGCCAGCCAGCACGGCCATCCCCAGCACCTTGACCGCCGACCTGATCGGGCGACGTCCGGACGTGGTGGCTCAACGCTGGCGCGTGGAAGCGTCGAGCCGCGACATCGACCTTGCCAAGGCGCGGTTCTATCCCGATGTCAACATCACGGCATTCCTGGGCTTGCAGAGCCTGGGCTTTCCCAAGTTCGACGAGGCCAGCAGCCGCATCATGGGCATCGGTCCGGCGATCACCCTGCCTATCTTCGACGGTGGCCGTCTGCGCGCCAATCTCGCCGCCCAGGACGCCACCTATGACCTGGCCGTGGAGGCCTACAACCAGACGCTCGTCGACGCGGTGCAGGACATCGCAGATCAACTGTCGTCGCTCAAGTGGTTGCAGGAGCGGCTCGTCGAGCAGCGCCAGGCCGTGACGACGGCAGCCCAGGCTGAGGACCTTTCGCGCAAGCGTTACGCCGGGGGTCTGGGCACCTACATCCAGGTTCTGATGACACAGAACGCCGTCCTGACACAGTGTCGCCAGCTGGTGGTGCTGGAATCGCGGGCCTTCGCGCTGCAAGCGAACCTGAGCAGGGCATTGGGTGGCGGCTATGCACCCAGCGTCGAGGAACAACACGCCGCGGCGTACTGAAGGTCGAGGAACGAATCATGAGCACGGACGCACAAACTCAAGCAGGTCTCCCGAAGCGGGCCAACTTCCTACTCGCGGGCGTCGTCTGCGTCGCCCTCGCCATCGCGGCCGGGGCTTGGTACCTGCAGCAGGCGGGCACCGAACGCACCGACGATGCCTATGTCGACGGCAACGCGGTGCTGGTCACCTCGCAGGTCGGGGGCACGGTGACGTCGATCGCGGCGGACAACACCGACCACGTGGAGGCTGGCGCGATCATGGTGACGCTCAATCCCGCCGACAAGGATGTGGACCTCGAACGCGCCAAGGCCGCGCTGGCGAAGGCCACGCGCCAGGTGCGAACGCAGTTCTCGCAGGTCGATCAGAGCCAGTCGGAGCTCGACGTGCGTCGCAACGATGTCCGCAAGGCGGAAGCCGACCTGTCGCGCCGAGCACAGCTCGCGTCGAGCGGTGCCGTGTCGCAGGAAGAAGTCAGCCATGCGCAGGACGCGCTGGCCAACGCGAAGGCGGCGGAGGCCGCAGCGCAGCAGGCGCTCGCGCAGCGCTCCGCGATGGTGGACAGCACCTCGCTTCGCAATCATCCCGATGTCGTCGCCGCGGCGAGCAATCTGCGTGATGCCTACCTCGCCGCCATGCGCACCCGAATCGTCGCGCCGGTGACGGGCACCGTCACGCGCCGAAGCGTCCAGCTCGGCGAACGGATCAACGCTGGCGCGGCGCTGATGACCGTGGTGCCACTGAACGCCCTGTGGGTGAATGCGAACCTCAAGGAATCCCAGCTCCAGCATGTTCGCCTCGGCCAGTCCGTGGAACTGAGCTCCGACCTCTATGGAAGCGGCGTCACCTATCGTGGCACGGTCATCGGCTTCGACGCCGGCACGGGCAGCGCGTTCTCGGTGCTGCCGGCACAGAACGCCACGGGGAACTGGATCAAGGTCACTCAGCGTGTTCCTGTGCGCATCGCGATCGACCCCGCCGAGGTCGAACGCCATCCGCTGCGGCTGGGCTTGTCGATGCACGTCTCGATCCAGTCCGGCCAGTCGGTCGCCGCCGACAAGCAGACGCCGGCGCACGACCTGTACACCACCATGGTCTTCGACAACGAACTGCGAAATGCCGACGCTCTCGTCGACAGTGTCATCCGCCAGAACGGCGGCGGCACCGAGGTGTCGGCTGCGAAGACCGCCGCGCACGGGAGGACGTGATGTACCGGCGGCACGCCCCCCTGCTGGTCACGATCTTCCTTCTTTGCAGCATCGAGTTCCTGCAGACGGGCATGATCGCCTTCGCTTCGGTGCCGATCATGGGCGAGATCGGTGCTGGGCCCGAGGAGTACAGCCTCGTCGCAGCGCTGTATGCCTGCATGGCCGTCGTCTCGATCTCGAAGCAACGTTGGTTCACCGAGCGGCTCGGCTGGCGCAACTATGTGCTTTGCTCCGCGGGCGTCTTCATCGTTGGCGCGCTGATCTGCAGCCGCAGCGACCATCTCCTGTCATTCACCGTCGGGCGCGTCGTCATGGGACTGGGAGGCGGCGGCTTCATGACGGCTGGACGTGTCCTGGTCAATGACCTGGCGCCGGGCCCCGAGCGCTTCACCGGAATCAAGGTCTTCGCCACGGCGTTGGCCGGAGGTACGGCGGCGTCCCCGTTCCTGGCCTCGATGGTCGTCACCAACGACGACTGGCATTCCATCTTCTGGATCCTGATCGGCCTCGCGCTGCTCACCTGTGCCATGACAACGGCCAGCCTGTCCACGGATCGGCATCCGCCCGAAGAACGTACGCGCTCCAGCGCACTTCGAGTCGGCCTGCTTGCGATCGGCGCCTTCACGCTGCCCTACGCCATCCAGCGGACGCCTTACGAGTTCTACTCCTCCGCGCCCGCCTGGCTTGGACTTGTGGCTGCAGGCCTGATGATCCTGTATGTGTTCTTCCATGTGGAACATCAACATGATCGCCCGCTCCTGCATATCCGGGCCCTGATCACCTCCCGATACGTCGCCGGCGTGGCGCTGTTCTGCTTCTGCTACCTGGTGGCCGGCGCGAACAACTACATGGTGCCCATCTTCCTGCAGCGCGGGCTCGGATTCTCGTGGGAGACCATCGGCATATTCCAGTCAGCGGGCCTCGTGGCAGCCGTGGTGACCTGGCTCGTGATGGCCAATCTGCTTCCGAAATCACCCGCGCCGAAGAAGTACCTGATTGCCGGATTCCTGGCGTTGAGCCTGTTCGGCTATCGCCTGTCGACACTGAGCCCGCAAGCCAGCATGATCGAGAGCATCCTGCCGGCCCTGGTGTTGAACGGATGCTTCCTCATGCTGGTCCTGGCGACCGCGGCCATGCAGACATTTCGGGACGTCCCGCCGAAAGGCATGTTGTTGGCGCACGCGCAGCAGATCAAGAACATGTTCGGACAAATCGCCACCGCGGCCGGAACCGCGGTGGCCGCCGTGGTGCTGCAATGGCGCAGCACCGTTCAGTACGGCATCCTGAACGTGCACTCGGCGCCGGATGATCCGATGTTGCAGCACCAGCTCGCAGCGGCAGCGCAGTTGCTGGAGCGAACCACGGGCGCCGTGCAAGCAGCTCAGATCGCCATGGCGCAGCAGGCCCAGGAGATCGCGCAGCAAGCGACGCTCGTCGCCTCGGTCGAATACTTCCGGGTCGTCGCCATCGTGGCGATGTTCGCGCTGGGGATCTCGGCGATCCAGAGGATCTTTCGATGATGCGCGAAGACTCGCTCAGCGAACTGACGGGCTTGCTCCGACAGGTGTTGCTGGATCTGACCCATGCGGTCGATCGCACGCTCTCGGGCCGGGCGTTGACACTCGCCAAGTCGATGCCACTGGTCGCCTTGATGGACGGTGAACGCCATACGGCATCGTCGATCGCGCGCCACGTTCGTTGCGATGCGGGCGCCATGACGCGCATCATCAGCGAGCTCGAAGACAAGGGACTGATCGCGCGCGAGCGATCGCTCGAAGATCGCCGCGTGGTCCATCTGCAGTTGACCGACACGGGGCACGCGGCGGCGCGAGAAGTTCCCGCCATCCTGCACGACGTGATGGAGGCTAACCTGGCCTGTCTTGCTGATGCAGAGAGACAGATGCTCACGGGGCTGCTTCGGCGCGTCTGCGCCCATGCGGATGTGGCAGGCGCGGTCAGCTTGGCCGAACCGAACCTCAGCGCACGCGAAGCAGGCGCATCACCTCCCGGGAGAATCCCGGAAACCGACAGGCAGGCAGCTCGATGACCGACACGGATCCCCTCGCCGGCGTGACGGTGTTCGTCATGGCCGCGCGCACCGGCAGCTTCACCCAGGCCGCGGAGCGGCTCGGAACGACCAAGTCTGCGGTTGGAAAGTCCGTCGCTCGTCTCGAGGCGCGCCTGGGCGTCAAGCTGTTTCACCGCACGACCCGCCTGACCAAGCTGACGCTGGACGGCGAGGCCTTCTTCGCCACCTGTTCGGCGGCCCTGGATGAGGTTTCAGCCACCCAGGCCGCGCTGGCATCGAGCCACAAAGTGCTGACGGGCCGGCTGCGGATCGACATGCCGGTCGCGTTCGGTCGCAGGGTCCTTCTTCCCATCCTGCTGGAAATCATTCGCCCGCACCCGGGGCTGCAGTTGAGCCTGACCTTCAGCGATGCAACGGTCGACCCGATGCACAGCGAAGTCGACTTGTCGATCCGCTTCGGCGCCCTGAAGGACAGCAGCCACCTCGTCGCCCGGCATCTCGTCGACCAGGCGCGTGTGATCTGTGCCTCGCCTGCCTATCTGCTTGATCACGGCACGCCCACGACGCCCACCGATCTGCGCACGCACCGATGCATCGTGGGCGCGGTCAAGGGGCCGCCCCTGAGTTGGGTCATCAAGGACGAGGGCGTGGTCAAGAAGCTGTCGCCGCCACCCACCCACCAGTTGAGCGACGGCGAAGCCATGGTCGACGCGGCCGTCGGGGGAATGGGAATCTGCCAGTTGCCATCTTCGCTGGTGCGCAAGCACCTCGCGGACGGCTCCCTTGTCTCCGTCCTGGAGGCCTATTCGACCGTCCCAGTCGAGGTTCATGCCCTGTGGCCGCATCAAGCCCATTTGAGCCCAAAGGTCAGGTACGTCGTCGATCAACTCATCGTGCACGCGCAACGCGGCGACCTGCGCTGACGCCCGCACGATACGAATTGCAAACAGTCGTTGAAGCCCGGACCGAATCGCTGCCGGATCGAAAACCCATATGAAGAAAATGATATGAAACACCCAATTCTCAGCGCCATGAGCGCCGTTGCCCTGGTCTCGGCAATGCTGCCGGCGCTGGCAGCACCAGCGATCGACGTCCTCGGCAAGGACTTCACGTTCCCGAATCGGATCGACGGGTTGCCGGCGAAGCTGTCCGAGTTCAAAGGTCTGCAGATCAGCACGTTCCAGACCAATGACGGCGTGAAACTGTCGTACTGGGAAGCGGGCCAGGGCGAGCCGATCGTGTTCATTCCGGGCTGGTCGGCCAATGGGGCGGAGTACATCAACGTGATGTATCTGCTCAGCAAGAAGTACCACGTCTACGTCCTCGATCCGCGCAACCAGGGGCTGTCGCAGCATGTAGACTTCGGCAATCGAATCGCTCGCCACAGCGCGGACCTGAAGGATCTGGTCAATCACCTGGGCCTGAAATCGTTCGATGTCTGCGGCTGGTCGATGGGCGCTTCGATCGTCTGGGGCTACCTCGACCTCTACGGCTCGCAGGATATCCGCAAGCTCGTCTTCATCGACGAGCCGATCTCCATCTACGCGCATGCCGACTGGTCGGAACAGCAGCGACAGGACGCAGGGTCGATCACCAGTTCCACGGAGCGCATGGTCGACGCCTTCGTCAAGGGATCGCCGACCAACACGCTCTATGTGAATTCTCAGGCCTTCCAGCACTACTTGGAAACCGACTCGCCTTACTTCGTCAACTCGGAGAGCTTCGCGCGTGAATTCATCAAGAACGATCCGAAGCAACTGAGCCTCGTCCTGTTCGATCACGCCACGGCGGACTGGCGCGACGTCGTGCAGCACAAGGTGACCGTGCCGACCGCCATCTTCACCGGGGAATACAGCGATTCGCTGACGGCTCAGCGATGGCTGCATTCGGTCATTCCGGGCTCGACGCTGTTCGTCTATTCGAAGGTCGAACAGGGTGACCATTTCCTCGCGTTCAAGAACCCGGTCAAATTCACGGCCGACCTGGAGTCCTTCCTTCAGCATTGAACGCCATGACACGCGCGACGGTTGCCTGCACGTCTACAAAGAGTGGATCCAAAGCCTGTTTATCCATATCTCGTCTCCTCATAAAGTCTAGGTGAGCAGGTGCATCGCACCTTCCATCCTCACCCTCCCAGGAGAACCTCATGCCCGTCGTCCGAGTTTCATGGTTTGAAGGCAAGACCCACGAAGCCAAGCAAGCCGTCGCCGCCGAGATCACAGAAAGCATCGTCAAGAACACCGGCACCGATCCGGCATACATCTACGTGATCTTCGAGGACGTCGCCCCGGCCGACTGGGCCGGTGCCGGAAAGCTCTTCGGCAAGGCGCCGCAGGGACAGTAACCGCTGGAGCATGTCTTCGGCGTGGTCGATGACAAAGGCGGCTGCGCGCAGGTCACCCAAGGCTCGATAACGAAGGCCTGCTAACCAAACACGGCCGCAGAACCTGCACACGCAGAAGCCCAAGCAGATCGACGATTCTGGGGTGCGCTCGGCCGCACGCTGGGCGGTCCAAACATCTTCCACGGAGTGACTCATGAATTCCAAGGCTCCTGTCTGGATGAGCGTGAATGCCGGATACGTCGACACGGCAGGATTTCTGGCCTTGCATGGCCTCTTCACCGCACACGTGACAGGCAACTTCGTCACGCTGGGTGCGTCGCTTGTCTTGGGAAGTTCCGGTGCCATTGCCAAGCTGCTCGCGCTTCCAGTGTTCTGCGTCGTGATCATCGTCATGCGGCTGTTCGCCAACTCGCTACCGAAGGTAGGGTTCCCCATTCTTCGCACGATGTTGTTCGTGCAATTCGTGCTGCTGGGTGTTGGCGCGCTGATGGCAGTCCACACAGGTTCAGCCGCACAAGGTGACGACCTCGCATCGATTCTCACGGGGATGGTTCTGGTCTCTGCCATGGCGATTCAGAACGCTGCTTCGCGCACGCGCCTGGGCAGTTCTCCGCCGACGACGCTCATGACCGGCACCACAACGCAGATCATGATCGACATCGCCGATCTGATCCGCGGGCTCCCGCCAGAAGCCAGGGCTGCGGCGACTTCGCGCATGTCAAAGATGTTCGCAAACGTCGCGGGCTTTGCATTGGGCTGCGCAGGAGGCGCGATCTTGTACAGCCAGATCAGCATGTGGTGCTTTGCGATTCCTCCGATCCTGGTCGCGATCCAGATCGTGATGATCTCGCGAGACGATCAATTCTGATGACTGGTTGAACGGCCAAAGCAGACAGGCACCTCGCACCACCACGGACGCCATCACGTAAGATGCCGCTGGTGGCGAGACACTCGCGCAAGGTCAGAAACGCGGCGCCGGCCCCCCGCCGGTCTGTCCATCGGCGAGTGTGCCCCGGTTGCCGGACAAGGCGCAGGTGTCAAAAGTTGTGCATGACACCGACGTCGATTGACTGGTTTCCAGTCCCCGCTTCCGACGCGTTGCCCACGGTATAGGCAGCGCCATGCTCGTCGCGGATCCTGGCATACGACGAGTAGACTGAGGTGCGCTTGGACAGCGGGTACATGTAGCCGAGCGCCCACTGCGAGGCATCGCGATCCCCGCCGCCCGGTGCGGTGCGCGCGGTGCGGTCGTCATGGCGGATGTAGGAGGCCAACAAGCTGCCGCCCGCGACGGGCGCCTTGACGCCGCACAGGAGGTCGATTGCATCCAACGGCCGCACGGCGCCGCTCGGATTGCCGGTTGCCCTTTCAACGAGCCCGTACACCTTCACCACCCCAAAGTCGTAGGTGGCGCCGATCTCGATGTTCTTTCGCGAGACGCCGATGCCATTCGTGTTGTCCTGCTGCAAGGCGGTCAGGCTCGCGTAAAGCGGCCCCTGCACGTAGGCGAGCGCCCCACCCGTCTCGCGTCCTGCCTTCAAGTCTCCGGTGCGTTCACCCATGGCGATCTCGCCCGTTGCCGTGAGACCGCCCAGGGACGGCGTCGTGTAATGAACAGCGTTGTTCAGGCGTGAGGTCGACTTGTCGCCGAAGAGGTTTTGCGAATCGCCCGCCAGGCCGGTGGCGAACGGATCAGCCACGGCCAGGGTCAGGAAATCGAGGCTGTAGACGCGGCCTGCGGCCAGCACGCCGAAGGGCCCGGACAAATCGCCGTGCGCTTCGCGGCCCATGAAGTTGCCGCCGGTGCAGTAGTTTGGAGCGCCAGCACTGCTGTCGGCGCAGAAGCCTGTCTCGATCTGGAACGACGCCTTGTAGCCGTCACCCAGATCCTCGACACCCTTGAAGCCCAGACGTGAACCGCCCGTGACTCCAGACGAAATTCGAACGGATTTTCCCGCGCCGCCGCCATCAAGCACGAGGCCCAGGTCGATGCGGCCATAGACCGTGACCGAAGACTGGGCAGCCGCCGAACCCGCAAGAAGCGACAGCGCTGCCGCTCCCGCAAGAATGGATTTCTTCATTCGCGTGTTTCTGGATTCGGTGGCCGTCAATTCAGCGCGGGGGCAGCGTATACGCGATGATGGAATCGCCATGATCGGGCGCGGAGCGAGAGCCGCTGGCCGTGACAACAACGTACTCCCTGCCGTCCTTGGGGGACGTGAACAACAGCGGCGTCGAACCGCCGCCGACCGGAAGTGGCGCCTTCCAGATGACCTCACCCGTTTGAACATCCAGCGCACGCAGGTAGTAGTCCGAAGTCGCCGAGAAGAACACAAGACCCGATCCTGTCGTGACGGATCCGCCCAAGGTCGGCATGCCCAATTCGATCGGCAGATGCGTCTTGATGCCCAGGGGCCCGAACTGTTCAGGCGTACCAAGAGATCGATGCCACAGCATCTTGTGCGTGGTCATGTCGACAGCGGCCATGGTGCCGAACGGGGGAGTCGTGCAGGGGACGCCGAGGAACGACTGAACCATGCCACGCTCTGCGCCGTAGGGCGTGTTGTTCATCGGAATGAGGCCGTTGACGCCCGCCGTCTTCTTGCCCGATGCGGCCTGGCGGCGTTCGACTTCCTCGCGCGACAGCAGCCGGGCCTTCATCATGATGTGCATGTCGTTGACGATCATGACGTCGTGCTGCTTGTCGATGGACTCCCCGCCCCAGTTGGTCGTGCCGAACCAGGACGGGTTCTGCAGATACCAGCGGGTTTGCGGCGGCGTGTAGTCGCCTTCGTAGTGCAGCCCCGCGAACTGGATGCGGCAGTCCAGTTGGTCGATCGGGGTGATGCCCCACATGTGGGCTTCCGTCAGCACGTCGTCGCGCATCGTCGGCATGCCCACCGAATAAGGCTGGGTAGCCGACAGGCGTTCACCGGGCACGCCATCGGTGGGAACGGCACGTTCCTCCACCTTGGTGATTGGCTTGCCGGTGCGACGATCGAGCACGTAGATCTGCCCGTTCTTGGATGCCTGGACGAGCGCCGGCATTCGACCGCCCTTGCCGTCCGGAATGTCATACAGCACCGGCTTCGAGGGCAGGTCGTAGTCCCAGACGTCATGGTGGACCAACTGGAAAGTCCAGCGTTCCTGTCCGGTCGTGGCGTCGAGCGCGACCACCGACGAGCCGACCCGGTCGGACGCCGCCGAATGCAATCCGCCGAACAGATCGGGGGTAGCGCCGCCGGTGGGCAGGTACACCATGTTCAATTGGGCGTCGTAGCTCGGTGTGGCCCACATGTTGGGCGTGCCCCGCGTGTAGCTTTGGCCTGCCGGCGGCGCGCCCGTCTGGCCAGGGCGACCGACATCCCATGCCCAGGCGAGTTGCCCCGTTACCGCGTTGAAGGCGCGCACGACGCCGGAGGGCTCGTCGGTCGACTGGTTGTCCATCACCCAACCGCCCACGAGCAGATTGGTGCCTGCAAGCAGAGGGCCGGAGGTCGGGTTGTAGAAACCGGGAGTGACCGCGCCCATGCCCTGAGCCAGGAACACCGTCCCGTTCTGGCCGAAGGACGGTACCGGCAAGCCGCTGTCCGCATCCAGTGCGATCAGCCGCATGTCCCCCGTGGTGACATAGATGCGCTTCGTGCCTGGAGCGTCTTTCGGGAGATCTGGAACTTCGTAGTAGGCCAGTGACCGGCAACGCATCCAGTTGGCAGTGGACTCGACCGTCACGTGGGGATCGAAGTGCCACATGACCGCACCCGTGTCGCCTTGGATCGCGAAAACCTGATTCGTCTGTGTACAGGGATACAGCGTGTTGCCGATCTGGAGCGGTGTGTTCTGGTTCTCCCTGCCGTTTGCTGAGATGTCGCCAGAGTGAAAAGTCCAGGCGACCTTCAACTTCCCAACGTTGGCCTTGGTGATCTGCGTGCCGGGGAAGAATTGCTCGCCCGACGTACTCCGGCCGAAGCCGAGCCAGTCCTTCGGTTCGTGCGACGGATCGTAGTCGGGAGCGACCTTGGCGACCGCATACGACTTGACGATCCAGATCGGGGTGAACGCGCTGACGAACGCGCCGGTCAGGGCAAGAGCCGTCAAGCCCGCAACGCCGTAGCACAGCGGGCGAATGCCCTTTCTGTGGCGAGCAGTCGGCAACGCAGGAGCGGCGAGCACCAGGAGCAGTCCGATCACGGCGAACATTCCCAGGCGCGCAGCCAGCGGCCAGAACTGAATCCCGACCTCCCAAAGTGACCAGGCCACGGTCACCGCGAAGAACAGCGCATACAGTACGGCCGCGCGCACGTCGAGCCGAACCAGCAAGACTGCGACAACGATCAGGACAAGGCCCGCTGGCGCGTAGTAGAGCGAACCGCCCATCCCGATCAGCTTGATGCCGCCATAGACGAAGCAAAGCCCGATGCCAATGAGCGCGAGGCTCAGAAGCCATAGATAAAGTTTGACACCAACCGATGTCTTTGCATCGGCGGGCTGTCGATTGAGCGACATCGGATACTTCTCCTGAGGGGTACTTGCCATGGTCATTGGCCAAGAGATGGACGGCTTCGAACAACTGTCCGGAGCCGATCCATCGAGGCATGCGCCGTCATCAACGGCCACATGCAGGCAGCCGGAGGCTTGATGCCCGTCGGAACGACGGTTATCGAGGGCCTGCTGAGATGAAACGTGTACTGGCAGCATTGCAGCCGCGGTGGAGGACTCTAAGAGACCGATCGGTCTCGATAAAGTAGCCCTCGGGATCAATACAGTAGACGCGTTGTCTACCGTCGCAACGAGGTCGCCGGTCACGTTGGCACCAAGCTCAGTCAAGGCCGCTGCTGCGCCGACTGAAGTTCGAGGGGCGACGACGGGATCGACAGCTTGGCATACCCGAAGTCTTCGAGCCGCGACAAGGCACCCTGGCGTTTGTAGCCGCGGAGGCTACACAGGGTTTCCATCACGCAACTTTACGGTGCATCAGCCAGCTGGTTCAATCCCAGCGAGGTCATTCCGCTGTAAACCCGTGTTCGAAAGCCAACTCGAGATTGGGCGCCCGTCGCCCGCTGCACACGTGTCGCGCCATCTCAATATTGAAAAAATAAACCATGCGAAAAGTAGTGATGATGAATGTCGTGACGCTCGCCGTCGCCGCGTTGGCCGCCTCGGCGGCCCAAGCCCAATCCAACACGGACTGGCCGAGCTACAACCGGACGCTGACTTCGGAGCGCTTCGTTCCCCTGACCGGGATCAACATCGCCAACGCCGACAAGCTCAAGGTCGTCTGCAGCTTTGACACGGGCGAGACGACGGCGTTCCAATCCGGCTTGATCCAGGTCGACGGCGCGCTGTTCGCGACGACGGAGCACGACACGTTCTCGATCGACCCGAACACCTGCAAGCAGAACTGGCGTGTCCACGAGGCCTTTCCCGACAGCTACCTGGGCGCGCAACGTGGTGTCGCCATCGAGGATGGCCGGGTCTTCCGCGGCGCCGCGAACGGTCACGTCTATGCGTACGACCAGAAGACGGGTGAGCACCTCTGGGACACGCAGATCGCCGACCAGTCCAAGGGCGAAACCGTGCCCGCCTCGCCGATCGTCTGGCAAGGCCTCGTCTTCATCGGCAACGCCGGCGGCGACAATCGCGGCGTGAAGGGCCGCATGTATGCGCTGGACGCCAAGACCGGCAAGATCGTCTGGGAGTTCTACCTGGTACCCAAGAAGACCGGTGACCTCGAGCGCGGCCCGCAGGGCAAGGGCGCGGCACCCGCATCGACCTGGAACAACGCCTCCGGCGTGGAAATCTCTGGCGGCGCGACCTGGACGTCCTATTCCCTCGATCCCAAGACCGGACTTCTCTACGTCCCGGGCGGCAACCCTTCGCCTGACTTCGCCAAGAACCTGCGCAGGGGCTCCAACCTGTTCGCCGGGTCGGTGGTGGTGCTGGATGCCAAGACGGGCGAGTACAAGAGTCACTTCTCGATCGTGCCGCACGACTTCCACGACTACGACGTCTCCTCTGCCCCCGCCTTGTTCACGAGCAAGAACGGCACCGACGTCATGGCGTTGACGCCCAAGGACGGGTTCCTCTACGCGTACGACCGCAACTCCGGCAAGCGGCTCTACCGCCTGCCGATGACGACGCAGGCCAACACGTCGGCGCCGATGTCGTCCAAGGGCGTTCGATTCTGCCCGGGCACGCAAGGCGGCTCGGAGTGGAACGGCCCGGCCTTCGATCCCGCTCACGACGCCGTGATCAGCGGACAGGTGGACTGGTGTTCCACGGTGCGTTTCGACGACGATGCCACGATCAAGTCGGTAGCGGCCGCGCAGCCTTGGACCGGCTCGTCGAAGGATGGATTCGGGCAGCCTGACCCGCAGGCCAAGTGGGGCGGTTGGCTTACCTCGGTGGACGCCGTCTCTGGCAAGCAGCGCTGGAGGTTCCATGCGCCCAATCCGGTCATGGCCGGCGTGACGCCGACCGCCGGCAACGTCGTCTTCTTCGGGGACATGGGCGGGAACTTCTACGTCCTGAACAGCGAGACGGGTGCCAAGCTCTGGGAGAAGAACGTCGGTGCCGCGATCGCGGGGGGCATCATCACCTATGACACGGGTGCCGGACAGAAGGTCGCCTTCAGCGCCGGACTGACGTCGAAGATCTGGCCAACACCCAAGAGCACGGCACAGATCTTCGTCCTCGCCACGGAGTAGGTTGCCCCAAGCGGCCGTTGATCGGGCTGCGTCGCCTCAGGGCCGGCAGCGCGCATGCGCACTGCCGGCCCTGGCTTTCTCCACATGTTGATTGGAGATCGACGCTGGCTCTCCTGCGATCTCTCCATGCACCAAAACTCACATCATCGACCGCGTCCCGCGCGAGCTGGAAGACCCAAATTTCCTGATCGTCTGCCTATCGAGCTTCTCGCGCTTGCGCTGGCCTCAGGCCACGTCATCGCCGAAGAGTCGGTACCTATCGCCGCCGTTCAATCGGTGGTCGTCGTGGGCACCACAGTTCTGCCGGGCCAGGGAACACCGCTGAACCAGGTTCCCGCCAACGTGCAGACGCTGCAGGGCAGCAGCGTCACGAGCCAGCGCGCCGCGACGCTTGCCCAGGCGCTGGATCAGGCAGTCGGCAGCATCAATGTCAACGACACGGCGGGCAACCCCTACCAGCTGGACGTCAACTTCCGCGGCTTCACAGCGTCACCCGCACTGGGCACGCCGCAAGGCCTGTCGGTGTTCATCGACGGCGTGCGCGTCAACGAAGTCTTCGGAGACACGGTCAACTGGGATCTTCTGCCGCAAGGCGCGATCGCCAACGTCTCCGTGATCCCCGGCTCGAACCCGGTGTTCGGGCTCAATACGCTCGGAGGCGCGCTGAACGTGAAGACGCGCGACGGCTTCGACGAGGATGGCGGCCAAGTTCGGATCTACGGCGGCGACTGGGGCCGCAATGCCGTCGACTTCGACAGCGGTGGCCATGGCGACCACCTCGCCTACTTTGTCACAGGCAGCGCGCAGCACGAGGACGGTTGGGGGCAGCACGATCCCAGCCGGGTTGGCCAGTTCTTCGGCAAGATCGGCTACCGCCACAGCGACGATCACACGGACGTCAGCTTGACGCTGGCAAGCACCCGACTCGAGGGCAACTAGACGCTTCCGCTGTCCTGGCTGGGCAACTACAAGCAGGCCTATTCATGGCCCGACTCCCAGACCAACAGACTCGCCTTCGTGAGCGTCAACGAGAGCCACCGCTTCTCGCCCACGCTGCTGCTCGAATCCAACGTCTTCCACCGACAACTCAGCACCTACGTCCTGAACAGCAACGTCAACGACGATTTCGAGACGACGCAGCCCGAAGGCCCCGGCAACGAGCCGACCGCCAATGCAATCAACGACGTCAACCAGTTGCGCTCGGGCGTCTCGCTGCAGCTGACGTCGACATCCCCGATCGCAGGCCACGGCAACCAGTTCACCGCAGGCTCGAGCTTCGAGAACGGATTCACGAAGTTCACGCAGTCCAACCAGGACGCGGGCGCGTCGCGCGACACCACGTCGAGCAAGCCGGTCGAGCTTCAGACCTCTCTCCACGCGCGCGCGTCCGACGCGGGAATGTTCGCCACCGACACCTTAGGCCTCGATGCCCGCACGTTCCTGAACGTCGCGGGACGCTACAACCTGGCCAACGTCGACCTGGCAGATCAATTGGGCACCGCGTTGAATGGTCGCCACACGTTCAAGCGATTCAATCCCGCCGTCGGCCTCACCTTCAACCCGACGAGCGCGATCACGGTCTATGGCGCCTACAACGAAGGCATGCGCGTGCCCACTCCCGTTGAGTTGAGTTGCGCCGACCCGAACGCGCCCTGCTCGCTGCCCAATGCGTTCTCGTCCGACCCGTCACTCAAGCCGGTGATCTCGCACAACGCTGAGCTCGGCGCGCGAGGGGACGCCGGCGCACACGTTCAATGGAGCGTGGCCGTGTTCCACACGGATCTGCACGACGATATCCAGTTCATCAGCAGCGGTGGCGGTGCCACCAGCGCCGGCTATTTCCAGAACGTCGGCAACACACGCCGCCGGGGAGTGGAGATCGGCCTGAAGACACAGGGGCAATCGCTGACACTCAGTGCGCACTACAGCATCGTGGACGCCACGTTCCGCACGGCGCTCGTGCTCAACAGCCCCGACAATTCCACCGCCGGCGCCGTCAGTTGCGACACCTGCGCCGACATTCGAGTCCGGCCACGCAACCACCTGCCCGACATCCCGCGCAACACCTTCAAGCTGCGCGCCGACTACGCGTTGGGCCAGGCGGCTTCGCTTGGCGCCAGCTTCGTGATGCAGGGGGGACAGTACGCCCGCGGAGATGAGAACAACGCAGACGTCAACGGCAAGATTCCCGGCTTCGGCCTGCTCAATATCGACGGTCGCGTGAACCTGGGCGCGCGCTGGGAGGCGTTTGCCAACGTCGACAACGTGTTCGACCGCAGGTCCTCCAGTTTTGGCACGCTGGGACAGAACGTGTTCACCGGCCCGGGGCAGACATTCGATGCTACAGGCACCAGTTGGCGCGCCGAGCAGTTTCGCGCCGCGGGAGCGCCTCGGGGCATCTGGCTCGGCCTGACCTTGCACTTCGGCAGCAACAATTCCAACAACGAGAACTCCTGATGTCAAAAGACCGACACATGCTCGCCACGTACCACCGAATCCGAACCTCGTCTTCGCGTGTCGCCTTCGGGGCATCCGCGAGCCTTCTGACACCCATTTGTGTCGCCCAATCGGCACCGATCCAGCAAGTCACCATCACGGCAACGCGCATCGGCACCCCGGCATTCGATGTCCCGGCGTCGATCGACATGGTGCAGCTCTCCCCCGAAGCCGATGCTCGGCCCGGCATCAACATCTCGGAGGCGCTCGGCGGCGTGCCAGGCCTGCTCGCACGCGACCGGCAGAATTACGCGCAGGACGTCCAGATCTCCGTGCGCGGCTTCGGCGCCCGTTCCACCTTCGGCATTCGCGGCGTCAGGCTCTACGTGGATGGCATCCCCGCCACCATGCCCGACGGCCAGGGCCAGATCTCCAACGTCGATCTCGGGTCGGCCGCGGCGATCGAGGTGCTGCGGGGCCCTTTTTCGGCTCTCTACGGCAACTCGTCGGGCGGCGTGCTGCAGGTGTTCACAGAAGACGGCGCCGGACGACCCAAGTTCACTTTCGGTACCGGCGCGGGCAGTGACGGCCAGTTGCGCTACAACGGCAAACTCTCGGGCTCGGATGGCGGCTTCGACTACGTGATGAGCAGTTCACACTTCGAGACCAACGGCTTCCGCGATCACAGCGCGGTGCGCCGGGATCTTGAGAACGTGAAGTTGGGATTCAAGCTGGACGACGTGAGCAAGCTCACCGTCATCGGCAATGCCGTTCAATTGCCCCTGGCGCAGGATCCGATGGGCCTGACGCGCGCGGAGCTGCAAGCCAACCCACGCGGGGTCGATCCGTCCGCAACCCAGTTCGACACGCGCAAGTCCCTCAGCCAGACACAGGCGGGCCTGATCTACGAGCGCCACGTCGACGGCGACAACGAGTTGCGCGCCATGATCTACGGCGGCCATCGCGACACCGAGCAGTTCCAGTCCATCCCCGTCGCCTCGCAGACGAATCCCTTGAACCCGGGCGGCGTCATCCAGCTCGGTCGCGACTATGACGGGGTCGATGTCCGCTGGACGACGCGCGGCACTGTCGCCGCGCAGCCCTGGTCGTTGATCGGCGGCGTGGCCTACGACAAGCTGAGCGAGCATCGCCAGGGTTACCAGAACTTCACGGGAACCGGCACAGCGCAGTCACTCGGAGTGCAAGGCGCGCTGCGTCGCGACGAGATCAACGACGTGCAGGATCTCGACCCTTACCTGCAAGGCGAATGGCACCCCAACCCAGCCTGGACGCTGAATGCCGGCGTGCGTCGCAGTACCGTGCGCTTCAGCTCGCACGACCAGTACATCGTCGGTACCAACCCGGACGACAGCGGCCGCGCAAGCTACTCGGCTACCTTGCCAGTGGTGGGCGTGCTCTACGGGCTGCAGCCGGACGTACATCTCTACGCCACCGCGGGCAAAGGCTTCGAGACGCCCACGCTCAACGAACTCGGCTACCGCCCCAATGGCGCCACGGGCCTGAACTTTGACCTGAAGCCGTCGCGCAGCAACAGTCTGGAACTGGGCGTGAAGACCCGTTCCATGACCTTGGGCGAAATGACGGCGGCGGTGTTCGGCACCCGTACCAACGACGAGATCGTGACGCTGTCGAACTCTGGCGGCCGATCCACCTACCAGAACGTGGCATCGACACGCCGGCTGGGCCTCGAACTCGAATGGACGAAGCTGCTGCCGTACGATTTCGCGGCACAGGCCAGCTACACGTTGGTGGACGCGCAGTACACCGAAGCCTTCCTGTCGTGCACCACAGCGCCCTGTGCGACCCCCGCCACGCCGATCGCCTCGCGCAACCGCATCCCTGGCATCGCGCGCAACGCCGTCTTCGCGTCGCTGGCCTGGGCACCGCCGAGGGGCTGGCGCGCAGGCGTCGAGACACGGGCGCTGAGTCGGGTCCATGTCAACGACACCAATTCCGATTCCGCGTCGTCCTACGTGACGGCCAGCGTCAGCGCAGGCTACGCGTTGCGGCTGGGTGCCTGGCAGTGGTCGGGCTATGCCCGTATCGACAACGTCACTGGTCGTCGCTACGTCGGTTCCGTGATCGTCAACGAGGGCAATGGCCGCTACTTCGAGCCGGCGCCGGGCCGGACGATCTTCGCTGGCATCACGGGCAGTTTCCGCTTCTGACTGCACTGCGCGGTCTCGCGTGCGGCCATAAACTCGCTACTGTCTTGCCTCATCGGAGGCGCCAACTCCCCTCTAGACGCACACGCCAGCGGCTTCTCGCCCAAGGGGCTCCTCGGCTACCCAAGAGGCAAGACAATCGAGCATCGAAACCGTCACCTGCTAGCGGCCTCGGTGACACCGAGACCCATCCCGCCGTACTCTTCGGGAACGAGGATGCCCATCCAACCCGCCTTGGCAAAGGGAAGCCTCGTCTCCCGATAATGTCAATCTCGGCGCAGGTGCCGGCGCGTCGGAAGGCGTCCTCAACTGCCAAGAAGTCGCGCGAGGTCGCCCAGGACGAACCCGTGACCTGATTGGTCTGCCAGGGCGCGCATGTCGGCCTCAAGGACGCTACGCGTCTGTTGGCGGCCCCAGAAGACCGGGCCGCCTTCCCACCGCGGAAAGCCGTAGCCCTGGACGAGCACCACGTCGATGTCGCTCGGACGACTGGCCATCCCTTCCGCGAAGAGCAAGGCGGCTTCGTTGACCATCGCCAGCAGGGCCCGACGCTGGATCTCGGTCGCCGAGAGCGATCGGCGTTCCACCCTGCGCGCCTTGCTCGCGTCCTGGATCAGCTTGCGAACCACCTCGTCGGTGGTCCTCGCCTGCTTGCCATCGCGGTACGTGTAATAGCCTGCATCCGTCTTGCGCCCCAGCCGCCCGATCTCGCACAATCCGTCGAGGATGGCGACGTAGCGCTCCTTCGGATCACGGCCGGCCGCTTGGGCCTTACGCATGCGCCATGCGATGTCGAGACCGGACAGATCGGCCACTGCAAAAGGCCCCATCGCAAAGCCAAAACCTGTGAGTGCGCCATCCACGTCTTCGGGCCAGGCGCCATCTTCGAGCATGAATTCGCATTGCCGGCGATAGGCGTTGTAGATACGGTTGCCGATGAAGCCGAATGCATTTCCGGTCAGCACCGGCATCTTCTTCAGGGTCACACCCAGCCCCATGCAGGTTGCCAGGACTTCGGGGGTCGTCGCGGCTCCGCGAACGACCTCCAGCAGTTTCATGATGTTGGCGGGGCTGAAGAAATGGAGTCCCACAACGTCTCCAGGACGCGAGGTGGCCGCCGCGATCGCATCGACATCCAGGTAGGACGTGTTCGTGGCCAGCACCGCGCCGGGACGAGCATGCGCATCGACGCGCCGGAACACCTCCTGCTTGACGCCGAGTTCCTCGAAGACGGCTTCGATGATGAGGTCCGCCTCCTTGAGACGCGACCATTCAAGAGACGTGGTGAGCCTGCCCTGCCTCGCCGCCGCGACTGCGGAATCGATCTTTCCGGCCGTCACGCGATCGCGATAATGACCCAGGATCCGCTCGCGTCCGCGAACGAGCGCGGCCTCGTCCTGCTCCAGCATCAACACCGACAAGCCGCCGTCGAGCGCCGCAATCGCGATGCCCGTTCCCATCGTGCCGGCCCCGATGACGGCAACCGAGCCAACCGTCCGGGACCGCGCCTGCCACTGGGTCGGCAGCTTGGTCGCTTCCCGCTCGACCTGGAACTGGTAACGCAAGGCCTTGGCCGCCGTCGTGGAGACCAGCGAGAGAAACAGCTCGCGCTCCCGGGCCAGTCCTTGCTCGATAGGCAGGACACAAGCGGCCAGCGCATCCAGCAGCGCGCCGTAGGCTGGCTGAAGACACTGACGAGGCGTCAGCTTGTCGCGTTGCTTCTCGACGATCGCCGCGAGCGCGTCGGCCTTCACGACGCGCGTGCCAATGCGCGGGTACGGTTGCCCTGCGTCCGCAAGATGCAGGGCTTTGGTGACCGCGGCACTCAGCGTGTCTTCGGTCCCGACGTGATCCAGGAGACCGGAGTCGCCCAAACCGGCAGCGGTCAGCTGCTGGCCTGTCGACATCCATTCCCAGGCCTTATCGACGCCTACGAGCCGTGGCAGGCGCTGGGTGGCGCCTGCACCGGGGATGAGACCGAGCGTGATCTCGGGCAGGCCGACGCGGGCGGAGGCCGCTGCCACGCACGCGTGGCAGGCCAGGGCCAGCTCGAGGCCGCCGCCCAATGCTAGGCCGGTTATTGCGGCAACGACGGGCTTGGATGCAGCATCGATGCGCTCGATGACGGTACGCAAGGTAGGCTCCGCGAATTGCTCCGGGGTTCCGAACTCGGCAATGTCTGCTCCTGCAGAAAAGGCGCGCTCGGTGCCTACCAGGACGATGCCGCGCACTTCAGGATGGTCAAGCGCAGCTCGCAACGCGTTCGCGATCCGCGCCCGCAGTTCATAGCCCAGGCTGTTGACCGGCGGGTTGTCGAGCGCGATGACGGCGATGCCTTGATCGATGACGAAATTGGCCATGTTGCTCAAGCCTCAATTCAACGACGCGGCGACGAGCTCGAAGTGCTCGACCATGGGTGGCTGCGCGAAAAAGCCGCCGACGATGCCGCGCCATTGCGCCATAGCGGGCGATCCCCGGAATCCGATGGTGTGGTCTTCGAGCGTGTCCCACAGGATCTGGATGACATAGCGCTCAGCGGATTCGATCGAGTGGCGAACCTCGAAGCGCCGGAAGCCCACGGCCTTGGCGATCGTGGTTTCGAGGCCGACCTGAACGGCCTTCTCGAATTCGGACTGTTGCCCGGGATGGATGCGAATGTCGGCAAGTTCGAGAATCATGGCGTTTCCGAAAGGTGGTGGGGTCGCAGGTTGGCGAAGCGGTGATTCAGAACGGTCGGCGCGATCACTGAGCACGCATCAGATGCTTGCCGATGACGATTTGCTGGATCTGGGTGGTGCCTTCGTAGAGGCGCAGCAGCCGGACGTCACGGTAGAAGCGCTCTACCTTGTAGTCGTTGATGTAGCCCGATCCACCGTGGATCTGGACGCCTCGATCGGCCACACGTCCGACCATCTCGGTGGTGAAGAGCTTGGCGCACGAGGCTTGCATGCTGACTTCGGGATCGCTCGCTCCGAAGGGCTTGGCGTCGTAGCGCTGGGCGACCGATCTCACCAGCGCCAAGCCCGCGAGCATCTCCGCCTGGCTGTCCGCCAACATGGCCTGCACAAGCTGGAAGTCTCCGATGCGCTGCTCGAACTGTTTGCGCTGCTGCGCGTAGGCGATGCTCTCCTGAAGAATTCTGTGCGCCATCCCGCACGCGATCGCCGAGATATGAAGACGACCCCGATCCAGGACTTTCATCGCCGTCTTGAAGCCCTTGCCAGGCTCCCCGCCGATGATGCTCGCCGCCGGCACCCGCACGTTGTCGAGGTTGACGTCGCATGTCTTCGTCCCGCGCTGCCCCATCTTGCGGTCCGGCTTTCCCAATGTGAGTCCCGGCAGCCCTGCGGGCACGATGAACGCGCTGATGCCCTCGGCGCCTGGCCCCCCGGTGCGCGCCATCAACGTGAAAGCGCCGGCGCGGGGCGCATTGGTGATGAAACGCTTCGACCCCGAAAGCAGGTAGTCGTCGCCGTCCCGCTGTGCGCGCGTCTTGATCGAGGCGGCATCGGAGCCGGCATCGGGCTCCGTGAGCGCGAAGGAGACGATCAGGTCGCCGCTCGCGATCCGCGGCAGATAGTCGGCCTTCTGACCGGGCGTGCCATCCATGAGGATGCCCTGCGAGCCGATGCCGATATTTGTGCCGACCACCGATCGGAAGGCCAGGGCCGTATGCCCGAGTTCGTAAGCGACCTCGCATTCCTGGGCCATCGAGAGTCCGATGCCGCCGAACTCTTCGGGGATTGACAGGCCGAACAGGCCCAGCGTCTTCATGTCTTCGACGATGTCGTCGGGCACCCGGTCATGTTCCTCGACGTCGTCCTCCGCTGGCATCAACCGCTCGAGGATGAAGCGCTGAACAGTGGCCTTGAGCAGTTCGAATGTTTCGAGGTCGAGAGACACAGGAAGCTCCTTGCTCGGTTCAATAGATTTCGAACAGGCCGGCGGCGCCCATGCCGCCGGCGATGCACATCGTCACGACGGCGTAACGCACACCGCGCCGCTTGCCTTCGATGAGGACGTGTCCAGCGAGCCTTGCGCCAGTCATGCCGAAAGGGTGGCCGATCGAGATCGCACCGCCGTTGACGTTCAGCCGATCGTCCGGGATGTCCAGGCGCTGCTGGCAATAGAGGGCCTGCGATGCGAACGCTTCGTTGAGTTCCCACAGGCCGATGTCGCCCACCTTCAGGCCGTGGCGCGCGAGCAGCTTGGGAACCGCGAACACCGGCCCGATACCCATCTCGTCTGGCTCGCAGCCCGCGACGGCCCATCCCCGGAACGCCCCAAGCGGCTGCAGTCCGCGCCGCTCCGCTGCCGTGGCCTCCATGAGGACGCAGGCCGACGCGCCATCCGACAGCTGTGACGAGTTGCCCGCAGTGACGAAGGCGTCGCTACCCATGACCGGCTGGAGTTTGGTCAGCGAGTCGTAGCTCGTGCCGGGTCGATTGCAGGTGTCCGTCGCAATCGTCACCTGCCTGTGCGAGACCTCCTTGCTCTCCTTGGCGGTCACCGCCATGGTGGTGGCGCACTCAACGATCTCGTCGCGGAAGCGTCCCGCCATCTGGGCCTCGATGGTCTTGCGTTGGCTCTCGACGGAGAAACGGTACTGCGCCTCGCGGCTGATGCCATACCGGGCGGCAACGATGTCGGCGGTTGCTATCATCGGCATGTAGAGCGCTGGCTTGTGCTCGGCAATCCATGGATCGACGCCGCTGCTCCCGCTGCTCGTCGCACTGCGACTCTGGATCTGGGAGCAACTCTCGACACCGCCGGCGATGACCGCCAGCGCGCCATCGAGCACGATGTGTCCGGCAGCCACAGCGATGGACTGCAGTCCCGAGGCGCAGAAACGGTTGATGGTCGTTCCCGCAATGCTGACGGGCAGGCCGGCGCGCACGACGGTCTGGCGCGCGACGTTGCACCCGGTCGTGCCTTCCGGATATCCGCAACCCAACACGAGGTCCTCCACCAGGCCGGGATCGATGCGCGAGCGATCGACCGCCGCGCGTACCGCGAAGGCTGCCAGGGTCGGGCCCGGCGTGATGTTGAACTCCCCCGATAGGCCTTGGTGACCGGGGTGCGGGCGATGGAGACGATGACGGCTTCGCGCACGTTGTCCTTTCAGGGAAGCGGGTGACACCGCCGGATTTCGCACATGAGCGGATGACTCTCGCGGAGTGCTCTTGTTCGTCCGGAGTGTCAGACCATCCGGTTTTTTTGACAATCCAGTCTGCATCTAACAGAATGTCAAATATTCTTTGACAATTCGCCCATGGAACTCGGATCACTGACACTCCTGGTCGAGATCCTCGACGCCGGTAGCCTGAGTCACGCGGCGCGCAATCTCAAGATGAGCCGCGCCAACGTGAGCTACCGCCTGAACCAGTTGGAGCGCGAATTGGGCGTCCAACTGGTGCGACGGACGACCCGGCGAATCGAACCGACGGAAATCGGCCTCAAGCTCGCCCAGCACGGACGCGCCATCCAGCACGAAATGCAGGGCGCGCTCGAGTCGGTGGAGACGATGGGCCGAACCCTGTCAGGGCGAATCCGCCTCAGCGTGCCCAGCGGCTATGGCCAGATGGTGATGGGCCAATGGCTGATCGACTTCAATCGCGCATATACGGGCATCGTCCTGGACGTGCGTTTCGAGAACCGGATCGTCGACCTGCTGCAGGAGGAGGTCGACATCGCGGTCCGCGTCGTCAGCGAGCCCCCGCAACACCTCGTGGCCAGGGAACTGGGGCCCGTGCGATACGTCGCCTGCGCATCGAAGGCGTATGCGAGTGCAGCCGGTCTGCCGACAACCCTGGAAGCCTTGCAAGGCGTGCCCGTGATCACCGCCGGTGTCGTCGGCAGGCAATTGCGCGTCGCAGGAACCCGCGACGGCACGCGCCAAGAGGTGACGCTCGAGCCCGTCCTGATCTCCGAACACTTTCCCTTCCTGCGCCAGGCCATCCTCGCAGGCCTGGGAGTGGGACTCGTGCCGGACTACGTCGTCGCCGACTGCGTGGCGACCGGCGAAGTCGTCACGTGCGTCGAGGAATGGCGCCTGAGCATCTTCGGCACGGCAATGTTCATGCTGTACATGCCCAACCGCCGGCAGACGCTGGCAGCCAGCACGTTCATCAATTTCATCCTGACCAGGGCAGCCCAAGAGCACGCTTGACCCTTAGGCTCGCCACAACAGCGTCGACCGACCTCAATGACTCAGGGTCTGTTTTACCCATGGATTTCATTGTTCACCAATGCGGTATTATTGGAACTGCGATGCTAAGCATCGGTGCAGCCCGCACCCCCAGTTGCCAAGTCGGGCGCAGGCTTCGACGGTTCCAGATCTCGCAAGCGCGATGACCGTAGATCGGCTTCATCCGTCTTGACGGCGCTGCCCAAGGAAGGCGAAAGATGAAGGACGACAACACCGAGACGAACAAGGTTGCCGAGGCGGAAAGTCGTTCGTATTCCGCCCCAGCACTCGAAAAGGGCCTCGACATTCTCGAAATGCTCTGCACCAGTGACGTGCCCCTGTCGCAAAAGGACATCGCGCAGCGACTGGGCCGCAGCGTCGGGGAGATCTACCGGATGTTGTCCTGCCTCGTGGGCCGCAACTATGTGGCCCAGGTCGACGACAACTCGTATAGCGTCACGACGAAGCTCTTCGAACTGTCCCATATCAATCCGCCGACGCATCGCTTGCTGGTGGAAGCCAATCCGATCATGCAGCGCCTGTCGAGCGTGCTCGACCAGTCGTGCCACCTCACGATCTATGGCCAGGGCAAACAGGTGGTGCTGTGCAAGGCGGACACGCCGAGCGGCATGGGATTCAGCGTCCGGGCGGGCGCCGAATTGGAAGTCCTCATCTCGGCGTCGGGGCGCGTCCTGCTCGCCTTCCAAGATCGGGAGACTCGGAATCTGCGAATCCAGGAGGCGCTGCAGCGACGTCCCGATCAATTCGATCCGCAGATCGAGCAGGTGCTCGAGAGCGTCAGGGCCAGCGGCTTCGAGTCGATCCCCAGCGTCCAGGTGCGAGGCCTCTATGCGGTCAGCTTCCCTGTGCTCGACACGCAAGGACATGCGATCGCCGCACTTACCGTGCCGTACGCGGAGCGGATCGACCAGCTTCAGCGCAAGTCCATTCTCGAGGTGACGGAAGCCCTGCGCGTGGCTGCACAGACGCTTTCCGAGCGCGTCGGTGGAGTTGCCAAGGTACCTGCGAAGGTCGCTGCGATTGCACCTCCCGCCACGGCTGCCGGACGTGCCGGGAAGGCCCGCTCCTCCGGCTCGGTCGACTTGTCGTCCTGAGCCTTAGCCCGCCTCGCCAGCGGGCGCCCTCTTCTGCCGCGGACCCGGCCCGTGCAGGGCCAGCCTGAGGCGTCCCCATCCCGCTTGATTTTCGTCACTTGCAGTTCGCCGCAAGAGGCGCGCTGCTGCATGAAGACAATCCCAACGACGTTGCGTTAGCGCAATGGTTCCGTCATCCGTGAATGCAGCGGCGTCGAGGATCTTTGAGGTCTGGCTAGGTACTTTCACTAATGCTTGATTGCATTCATCCATGAAACACGATAACCTGCGTTCACGCCGCTCGAGAGGTTCTTCGCTGGCTCTTCAGCCGATCAAGCACGACCGGTACGCGCGTCGAGGTTTTCATCAATCGTGGTCACGACCACCGTCGTGTTCGAGACAGCCACAAGCACCAAGGATCCGCCATGAAGTTCAAGTTCCATCACATGAATCTGTGCACGGACAGCTTGCCCAGACTGACCAAGTTCTATCAAACGCTGTTCGACCTCGGGACGATCCGCGACGAGGAGCACACGCGGGTGAATGCCGAGAGCGCATCCCACGGCTACAACGGCAAGGTCGACTTCCTCACCGACGGCGATATCGAATTCCATTGGGCCGAGCGCGACCTCGACACTGGCTTCAAGATGAACAAGATCGTCAATCCGATGGCGCGCGGGCACTTCTGCTTCCGCACCGATGACATCAAGGGCTTCATGCGCCGGTGCGACGAACTGGGCCTGCGCTACTCGGACTACGGCAAGTGGGCCATCGCCGGCTGGCACCAGGTGTTCCTGCAAGACCCGGACGGCAACGTCATCGAGATCCATCAACCCGGCCTGTGACCAGGGGGCGCGACGCCGGAGCGGCCGCCGCGCACGATCGAACGCTCAAGCGAAGGTGCGGACACAGCGCCGCCAGCCAGCTGACACGATAACGGAGACAAAGACATGAACAAAGACCTCGAAGCCGCGAACAGCCGTGCGCAGGACATGGACGTCGATCAGCGCCGCAACGCGCTCAAGAAGATCGCCGGAATGACCGCCGCTGCCCTGGTTCCCGGCGCGTTGCTTGCAACGACTGCAGCGCGAGCCGCGGACAGCGGGAAGTTCAAGCTCAAGCTTGCGATCTCGCTGAACGACAAGCACCCCATTCCGATTGGCCTGAAGGCGGCGTGCGCGGACATCCTGAAGGACTCGAACGGTCGGCTCGACATCGAGGTGTTCGCCAACGGCCAACTCGGCAGCGACACCGACACGATCTCGCAGGTACGCTCTGGCGGCGTCGACTTCGTCAGTACCGCTGGCTTGGTCTGGGGCACGTTGGTACCTGTGGCGTCCATCAACATTTCCGCATTCGCGTTCCCCGACTACCAAACGGTGTGGAGCGCGATGGACGGCGATCTCGGTGCGCACATCCGTGGCGGCTTCGCCAAGGTCAACCTGGTGCCGATGAGCAAGATCTGGGATCACGGATTCCGCCAGATCACGATGGCCACCAAGCCGATCAATTCGCCGCAAGACGTCGTCGGCGCGAAGATCCGGGTGCCGGTGAGCCCGATGCTGATTTCCCTGTTCCGATCGCTCGGCGCGTCGCCGACCAGCATCAACTATGCGGAGCTGTACACCGCGCTGCAGACGCATATCGCTGAAGGGCAGGAGAACCCGCTGACGATCATCGACACCGCCAAGCTCTATGAAGTGCAGAAGTTCTGCTCGCTCACCTCGCATGCCTGGGATGGATTCTGGCTCTGTGCAAACAAGCGTTCGTGGGAGGCACTGCCCGAGGATCTGCGCCAGATCGCGGCGCGCAACTTCGATGCGCACGCGCTGACGGAACGTGCGGCGAATGCAGCGCTGGCCTCGACGCTGGCGGAGTCGCTCAAGGGGCGTGGCATGACCTTCAACTCGGTGGACGGCAAGGCGTTCCGTCAGGTACTCCAGAAGGCGGGCTACTACACCGAGTGGAAGCAGAAGCTCGGCCCCGAGGCATGGGGTCTGCTCGAGAAATATTCCGGGCGCCTGGCCTGAGCATCGGGTCTTGCCGTTCGCGACGTGCTGCACGTCGCTGACAGCGTCCCGCTCGCCCACCGAGTCCCGGCACCACCGGGAGTCCTCATTCCCGTGACCTGGATCCTGCCGGAGCTGCATTTCTCCGAGCCGGCGGGCAGCGCCCGTCCATGTCGCTTCACCACGCCAGAACGGCGGTACTGCGATGACCACTCTCATTTCACGACGGGTCGAACGCGTGCGCGAGGTAGAACCCATGCAAGTGAACCACGTGGCAGCACCGACCCGAGGCGGCCCGGTCCTGATTGCCGAGCGGGTGTTGGCCCTCTGCACCGAAATTCCCGCCGCCCTCCTGGTGCTGGCGGAGATCGTCGTCCTGTTTGCCGGGGTCGTGAGCCGATATGTGTTTCACCAACCCTTGATCTGGACGGACGAGCTCGCCTCGCTGCTGTTCCTCTGGTTGGCGATGCTCGGCTCCGTACTCGCGCTGCGTCGCGCCTCGCACATGCGAATGACGGCGCTGGTCGACGTCGCGTCGCCTGGCATGCGCGGCTTCCTCGACCTGGTGGCCATCGTTGCAGCCGGCGCGTTCCTGCTGCTGATCGCGCACCCCGCATACAACTTTGCCAGTGACGAGGCAGTCGTCACGATGGCGTCGCTCGACATCTCGAACGCGTGGCGCGCCACCGCCTTGCCGGTGGGCGTCGCGATGATGATCGCCACCGCACTGGTCAAACTGGCCGCCGTCGTGGATCGGCGAGCCCTTGTCGGCGCGATCGTCCTTGTCGCGGCCGCGGTGGGCGGATTTGCCGCACTTCGGCCGGCATTCGAGGATCTTGGCAACCTGAACCTGCTGATCTTCTTCGTAGGGCTTGTGGCCGTACTGGTCTTCACCGGTGTCCCCATCGCGTTCTCGTTTGGCTTGGCCACGTTCGGCTACCTGTCGCTGACGACGACGACGCCCATGGAGGTCGTGATCGGGCGCATGGACGAAGGCATGTCGCATCTGATCTTGCTGTCGGTGCCGCTGTTCGTCTTCCTGGGCCTCCTCCTCGAAATGACCGGTATGGCCAAGGCCATGGTGGCGTTCCTCGCGTCCTTGCTGGGCCACGTGCGCGGCGGGCTCTCGTACGTCCTCGTCGGTGCCATGTACCTGGTCTCCGGCATCTCCGGCTCGAAGGCCGCCGACATGGCCGCCATCGCGCCCGTGCTGTTCCCGGAGATGCGCAAGTGCGGTGCCAAGGATGGCGAGATGCTGGCGCTGCTGGCCGCGACCGGGGCACAGACCGAGACCATCCCGCCCAGCCTGGTGTTGATCACCATCGGGTCGGTCACCGGGATCTCGATCGCGTCGCTGTTCACTGGCGGCCTGATGCCCGGCCTGGTGCTGGGACTCATCCTGTGTGGGGTCGTCTTCTTCCGACGCCGAAGCACCTCTGCGCCCGCCATGGAGCGGGCAACCGGAAAACAGATCGCCCGCTCGCTGGTGGTGGCGATTCCGGCGCTCACGTTGCCATTCGTCATCCGGGCTGCGGTGGTCGAAGGCATCGCAACCGCGACCGAGGTGTCCACCATCGGCATCGTGTATTCGTTGCTGGTCGGCTTGCTCATCTACCGGCAATTCAATTGGAAAAAGATCTGGCCGGCGCTGGTCGACACGGCGGCGCTCTCCGGCGCGATTCTTCTGATCATTGGCACCGCCACCGGCATGGCGTGGTCGTTGACCCAGTCGGGCTTTTCACGGCAACTCGCGCAGGCGATGTCCCACCTGCCGGGCGGATCGGCGGGATTCCTTGCCGTCTCCGTCGTGGCGTTCATCGTGCTCGGCAGTGTGCTCGAGGGCATTCCGGCCATCGTGCTGTTCGGCCCCCTGCTCTTTCCGATTGCCGCCCAGTTCGGCGTGAACGAAGTGCACTATGCAATGGTCGTGGTGCTGTCCATGGGCATCGGACTCTTCGCACCGCCGTTCGGCGTTGGCTACTACTCGGCTTGTGCGATCAGCCGCGTGCGACCAAGCGAGGGCATCCGACCGATCGCCAAGTACCTTCTTGCGCTGCTGGCCGGCACGGTGTTGATCGCCGCTGTCCCCTGGCTGTCCACTGGCTTTCTTCACTGAGTCGAACATGAACGTCTTCATTACCGGCACGTCCGGATATATCGGTGGCTCGGTCGCCCGCCTGCTGCTCGAGCACGGCCACCAGGTTCGAGGCCTGGTTCGATCGGCCGAGAAGGCCGCGTTGCTCTCGCGACTGGGCATCGTCCCGGTACTCGGCGATCTCGACGATCTTGGACTGCTTGCTCGCGAGGCCCGGGCTGCCGATGCCGTCATCAATGCAGCGAGTTCGGACCATGCGGGTTCGGTGCACGCCATCATCGATGCACTGGCCGACTCGGGAAAGGCGCTGCTTCACACCAGCGGCACGAGCGTGATCGGAGACGACGCCCGCGGCGAGCGGGAGTCCGAAACGATCCTCGATGAAAAGAGCGATTTGCATGTCCAGCCCGGCAAGCAACATCGTCGCGACATCGACCTGGCCGTTCTTCACGCCGCTGCGCGGGGTGTTCGCTCGGCGGTGATCTGCCCGAGCCTCATCTATGGCCTCGGCAGCGGTCTCAGCCCCGACAGCGTCCAGATTCCGTTCCTGATTCGCAATGCGCGCGAGCAAGGCGCCGTCCAGATCGTCGGGCATGGCGTCAATCGATGGAGCAACGTCCACATCGACGATCTCAAAGGCCTGTACCTGCGAGCGCTGACCAACGCAACCGCCGGCGCCTTCTACTTCGCGGAAAGCGGCGAAGCGTCGTTCGCGGAGATCGGTTCGGTGCTCTCGGAACGCCTCGGCCTGCCGCTCGAATGGCTCCCGGCGGAGGTGGCTGCAGCGCGTTGGGGCGAAGCGCGCGCGTATTTCACTTTCGGCAGCAATTGCCGGGTTCGCGGCGTCCACGCCAGGAGTGAGCTTGGCTGGGCCCCCGTTCATCGCTCGGTCATCGACTGGATCCGAACCGAGCCGACCCTCTAGGGTTTGCCGACGCGTTCCCTGGCACTTCACTTTCAAGAGAGACATTCCATGCTTCTGAACGACAAAGTCTGCGTCATCGCAGGAGCCGCCTCGCTGCGCGGCATCGGCTACGCCGTCGCCGAGCTGTTTGCCGAGCACGGCGCCAAGCTCACCGTACTCGACATCGCCATGAACGACCAGGTCGCCGCCGAGATCCGGCAGTCCATCCAGGCGCGTCTGCAGCGGGACGTCGAGGTGATTGGGGTGCGCTGCGACATCAGCAGTGCCAGCGATTGCCATCGAGCGATGCAGGAGACCGCAGCGCACTACGGCACCGTGGACGCGCTCGTCAACTGCGCCGCGATCGTCAAGTCGACGCCCGTCATGGAGATCCCGGAAAAAGACTTCGACCTGATGCTCAGCGTCAACCTCAAGGGCGCGTTCAATCTCTCGCGCGGCGCCCTCGAAGTGTTTTCGCAACGCAACGCAGGCACTATCGTGCACGTCGCCTCGGTGGCGGCGCAGCGCGGTGGTGGCCTGGTGGGCGGCGCCCACTATGCAGCGTCCAAGGGCGGCGTCATCAGCCTCACGCGCACGATCGCGCGCGAGTTCGGCCCGCTGGGCATCCGTGCCAATGTCGTGTGCCCGTCATTGACGGAGACCGGCATGCTCGATGGCAACGTGTCCGAGGAAATGCACCGCCAAGTCGTCGCGGGCATCCCGCTGAAGCGCGCCGGCAAGGCTCGCGACGTCGCTGGCGCGTGCCTCTTCCTGGCGTCCGACCTCGCGGCGTACGTGACCGGGGCCACCCTGGACGTGAACGGCGGCAGCCACATCCATTGACGAAACTTCGAAAGCGACCCCATGTCCGATGAAGGCGACTTCCAGCCGGTGATCCGCAGCGAGACCTGCAGTCTTTCTGCCGCACGCCGCGTGGCCGCGATGCTGGATCTCTCACCCGATGATCTGCGCGATGGACAGGCGTTGCCGGTCGGCTGGCACTTCATCCTGCTCGGCGCGGACACGCGTCGATCGGAACTCCGGCCCGATGGATTTCCGGGACTGGGTGTGCCCATGCCGGAGCTTGGACTGCCTCGACTGCTGATCGGTGGACGCACGGTGGCATACCGGCATGCGATCACGATCGGGCGCGAGATCCGACGTGTCAGTGTCGTCAAGAGCATCGTGCAGAAGACGACGTCGACCGGCCCGATGGCCTTGGTCACCGTCGGACACGAGCTCTTCTCGGATGACGTCGAGGAGGCCGCGATCGTCGAGACACAGACTTTCGTGCTGCTGCCCACGCAAGCCGGCGTGCGCGCCGCTGTGGCGGAGCCCAAACCAGTAGCCGCCTCGCGCATGAAGACGCTCATGCCCGACGAGACGCTGCTCTTCCAATACTCGGCGCTCGGCTTCAATTCCCACAAGATCCATCTCGACAAGACGCATGCGCGCGATGTCGAGGGATTTCCGGACCTGGTGGTCAACGGCGGCCTGACCACCCTGCTGCTGACGGAGTTCGCCCGCGAAGCACTGGGATTGCAGCTTCGCGGTCTTCGAATGAAGAATCTGGCACCCCTGTACTGCGGCCGCTCCATGACACTCACCGCGGATCGCGACGCAGATCAATGGACCCTCGCAGCCTACGACGACGCAGGGACACTCGCTGCTCGCATGGAGATCGATATCCAATGAATTTCGAACCGCTCAAAGGGGTGCGAATCCTCGATCTCACCAGCGTTGTCGTCGGGCCGGTGTGCACCGCGCGCCTGGCTCAATACGGCGCCGAGATCATCAAGGTCGAGAGCCCGGATGGCGATCTGATGCGTGGACTCGGTGGCCTGTCCCCTACCGGTCAGCATTCCGGCGCCTACCTTCATTTCAATCGCGGCAAGCGAAACATCTGCTGTGACCTCAAGAATCCGGCGACCCGTGACGTCATGGACAAGCTCGTCGCCTCCGCCGACGTCATCATCGCGAACATGCGGCCGCAGGCGCTGGCCCGGCTGGGCCTAGACGCCGAAACCATCCGCACACGTCACCCGGACAAGACCTATGTCCTGATCACGGGCTACGGCACCGACGGCCCGTACGCCGGACAGCCAACGTACGACAGCGTCGTGCAGGCGGCCACCGGCATGACCGGCCTGATGCTCGCGCGAGACGGCGCTCCAGCCTACGTGCCGCTGCTGATTTGCGACCACGTCGTCGGAGAGATCGCCGCCGCGGCGATTCTGGCGGCGCTGATCCAGCAGAAGGCGACGAGACTGGGATGCAGCATGGAGATCCCCATGTTCGAGACCATGTCCGCATTCGTGTTGCAGGAACACCTTGCGCAGCACAGCTTCGAGCCTCCGGTGGGCCCTCCAGGCGATCAGCGATTGCTCAGCCCGCACAACAAACCGGTACAGACGGCCGACGGCTGGATCTCGTTCACCATCAACACCGATCAGCAGGTGCGCGCCTTCCTCAAGGCAGTCGGCCGCGACGAGTTGCTGGACGACTCGCGCTTCGTGAGCGTGGCCTCGCGCGCCCGCCACGTCATGGAATGGTTCGAAGTGCGCGGCGCGCCTCTGACCGCCCGCACCACCCGCGAGTGGCTCGATATCCTGGGCAACGCCGATATCGCCGCCAAACCCTGTCACACGCTGGACTCGCTGCCGAACGACCCGCACCTGCAGCAGGTCGGACTGCTTCAGCCGGATTCGCATCCCGTCGAAGGAAACACGATTGCGATTCGTTCGACGATCCGCGTTGACGGCGTCTATCCGACCTTGCGCTCGTTCGCCCAGCCGCGCGGTTGGGAAACTCGCGAGATCCTGGAAGAACTGGGTTACGACCCGTCGGAAATCGCCCGGTTGGTTGCCGCCGAAGCGGCGATTCCGAGTCGGCCTTGACCTCAGGCAGCCGCGGGGCTGACCCAATCCGGCCCAAGCGGAGCGGCGTCCTCGGCCTGCTGCCCTTGGTTCTCGCTCTCACGCTCGTGTGGGGCACGAACTGGGTGCTCTTTCCGCTGGCGGTCGGGGAGGTTTCCGTCTGGACGTTTCGCGCGATCTGCCTGCTGGGCTCGGGCTCGCTTCTGCTGACATTCGCGCGAATACAGGGAACGTCGCTGTATGTGCCGCGTGGTCAGCGAAAGCACCTCGTGATTGCCGCGCTGGCGTACCTGGTGGTCTGGAATATCGGCAGCACGTATTCCGCAACGCTGATACCCTCCGGCCAGGCCGCCGTACTCGGCTTCACGATGCCGCTTTGGGCAACACTCTTCTCGTGGATCTTCCTGGGTGAGCGGCCGTCGGGTCGCCTCATCATGAGCGTTGCGCTGGCCAGCAGCGGCATCGCCCTCCTCGCCTTCGCTGCGCGCCATAGCTACGCCTCGGCACCGCTCGGATTCGTGCTGGGCCTGTCCGCTGGAGTCGGATGGGCCGCCGGTACGCTTGTGCTCAAACGCGTGCCACTCTCCGTTCCTCCGCTTGTCTCGACTGGCTGGCAACTCCTGATTGCAGGTGTCCCGATCTTGGCCGTCGCCATCGCAACAGGATCCCACGGGTCATCTTTTCCGTCGGCGATGTCGGTGATCGTCATCGGCTACATCACGATCATCCCGATGGCCTTGGGCAACGCCGCCTGGTTCTCGATCGCCCACAGGCTGCCGGCGAACATCTCCGGACTGGCCACGGTCATGGTGCCGATAGTGGCCATGGTCACAGGAGCGCTCGTTCGCGGCGAGCCACTGGGGCCGATCCAGCTGGCAGCGATGGCCTGCTGCGCCACGTCTCTTCTCGTGGTGGTCGTTCGGCCAAGGCACGGGGGAGCTCGGGACGACGCCCCAGCCTGAACTGCGCCCTCTGTGGCCGTTGCAGGCTCCATCGATCGCTGTCAGCCCAGCGCCCTGATGTGCTGAATCACCAAGCCCACGGCCGTCGCGTCGATGCCATGCCCGAGGCCCGGAACCAGGTCGACCGTCACGTTAGCGCCAAGGTCTGTCAAGGCGGCTGCAGCGTTGACCGAGTAGCGAGGGGCGACCACCGGGTCGGCGTCGCCATGCACGAAATGCAGGGACGTCGACACCGTCGCATGCTTGGGCTGACGCGCGAAGCGACCCGCCACAGCGACTACGGCTCCTGCGATCGGGGGCTCGATCTGCGTCGATTCGAGCGACATGATCGCGCCTTGGGAGAAGCCGACGAGCACGGTTCGTTCCGGGCTCGACTCGAAGGTCTTCTGGAGGCCTCGGATCGTCTCGATGAAACGCGGCATCGTCGCCGCGATGCGCTCAGGGCGATCGTCCTCGGCGATGCCGCGCACCGAGAACCACTGATATCCCCCGCCGATGTCGCTGGGATCGGGACTCGGCACGCTGACCACGGTCGCCTTGCCGAACTCCTGGGCAAGCCGATGACCGAGGGGCCCCATGTTCTGGGGTGTGCTGCCAACGCCGTGGAAAAGAAGAATCAGCCGGTCCGGATTGGCGGGCGACTGGATGATGATGTTTTCAGGCATGGAGAGCCTCCGCGGACTTGAACGTCAGATTACAGGCGACCGGCTCGCCGAACACATAGGACTGCATCGAGAGCACACCGTGCGTGAAGCCGCCATCGAGCACGCTCGCCGGCTCGCCGATCGATGCGCCTGCGGCCACCAGCAGGGGTAGAAAATGCTCCGGCGTCGGATGCGCACGCCGAGCGTGAGGAGCGATCTCCATCGCTCGAATGAGTCGCGCATGGTCACCGGTGGTCACGGCGCCCCTGATCCACGCCGTGAACAACTGTGCGTACTCGGGTACCGCACCATCCGACGAGCGGAATTCGTACAGGTTGTGCGTGAGACTTCCCGACCCGATGATCAGGATGCCCTCGTCCCGCAAGGGCGCGAGCGCCTGCCCGAGACGGTAGGCCGAGGCCGCATCGAGGCTTGCGGGCATGGAGACCTGGAACGTCGGTACGTCAGCGGCCGGATAAAGGTGGCGCATCGGCACCCAAGCGCCATGATCGAGGCCCCGGCGTTCGTCGAGCGTCGCCGGCCATCCTGAATCGTTCAACTGGGCACGTACCTTGGACGCGAGCGAGAAGTCGCCAGGAACCGGGTAGTCGATCTCGTACAGTGCCGGCGCGAAGCCGCCAAAGTCGTGGATCGTCTCGGGGCGCAACGCGGCGCCCACCTGAGTCTCCCGCGTCGTCCAGTGCGGCGACACGATCAGGACTGCCCGAGGACTGGGCAGCGCGCGGCCAAGCGCTCCCAGTTGCGCTCCGGCCAATCCGGGTGCAAGCGCGTACGTGGGGGCGCCGTGCGAAATGAAGAGGACGGGCGGGCGCGACATGATTACTTTCCCAGACCCATCTGGGTCATGAAGTCCTGGTTGTCCCAGAACAGCCACTCATGATCCATCTTCCCGTTCGTCCAGTGGCCGATCGTGGCCATGCCGATGGCGAAGCGCTTGCCGGTGGGCGCGATGGACTTTCCATCGGGCAGCGGCATCGGCTTCGTAAACGTCCCGGTCATGACACCCGTCACCGACGTCCAGGATCCCGACCCGAAACGGATGGGATGCTGCTTGATGGTGATGTCGGGCGCGAAGACGAACATCGCCTTCAGATCATCGATGTGCCGGTCGATGCCCTTGGTTTCGTGGCCATCGGGCCAGGTAACGACGATGTCGGACGCATGGCTTTCACTGAGGCGATCCCACTTCTGGTTGCTGAAGACATCGAAGTCGAGTGTGTCGAATTTCTTCAGCTTCTTCTCCACGCTGGGCGCCTGCTTCTCGTGTGCAGGCGGCGGAAAGGCAGGCTTTTCGGCTGGCGACTGGGCGAACGAGGCGATGCTGGTCAGACCCAGTGCGAGCGCCGCGACGACGATGGTGTTGCGATTGATCATGGACGAGTCCCTGTTGTGGTTGTGAGTCGGATCAGGCCTTGCGAAGCCAGGTCGGAGCGATCGAGGTGCCCAGGCCGGCGCCATAGCCGAAGTAGATGTTGAGACCACCCAGCGGCTCGAGATACCGCGCGTTCTTCAGGCCACCGGCGTCCATGACATCGAACCCCATGCTCTGGGCCAGCGCGACCACGGTCTGCTTCGCACGCTCGCTGTCGCTGGCAACGAAGACGCTGACCTTGCTTCCGCCGCCGAAATCGGCGCCTGCGGCGAGTACCTGCGCGAACACCGTGTTGAATGCCTTGACGACCAGCGCACCTGGAATCGCTGCGGCGATTTCTTCGGAGGCCGAGGTGCTGTGACCCAGCGTCAGGCTCATGTAGTCAGCCGACAGCGGATTGGTGATGTCGATGACGACCTTGTCGGTCAGGTCGCCAAGCGACTTGAGGGCCGTCGCGGCGTCGGCGTAGCTCGTGGCGACGATGATCACGTCGGCACCTTGTACCGCCTCGGCAGCCAGCACGCCGGTCGCGCCGGGAAGTCGTTGAGCGATGGTCGCTGCCTTCTCGGCGTCGGTTGCGACAACGCGAACCGGGTGACCGGCAAGCAGCAGTTGTTTGGCGAATGCGGAGCCCATGTTGCCCGCGCCGATGATCGTGACGTTCATGATGATTCCTTGGTGTGTTCGGAGTGGTTTCACTGTAGTTGTCTCTTATCCGGAGATAAACTCCATCCAGCGACACCAATCGTTCCGATGAACGCAACAATCATGGACAGGTTTCTCCAAATGCGGACGTTCGCGTCGGTGGTGGACGCCGGCAGCTTCGTGGGAGCGGCAGACGCTCTCGGCATGTCCAAGGCCGCTGTTTCTCGACACGTCGGCGACCTGGAGGCGCGCCTGGGTGTGCGTCTCTTGCAGCGCACTACGCGCAAGCTCTCGCTGACCGATGAAGGCGACGTGTTCTATTCGCGCTGCCTGGAGCTGCTCGGCGGGGTCGATGAGGCAGAAGCGGAGATCACATCACGCAGCGGCGAAGCGCAAGGCGCATTGCGGGTGACCGTCCCGGTCAGCTTCGGCATCCTTCACCTGGCCGATGTCTGGGGCCGTTTCAAGGCCTTGCACCCGAAGGTCACCCTGGACGTCACCCTGGCCGATCGCGTCGTCGATATCGTCGACGAGGGGTTCGATCTCGCGATCCGCATCGCCACCCTGCCCAACTCGAACCTGATCAGCCGCAAGCTGTCATCCACGAGGATGGTGCTGTGCGCCTCGCCGCAATACCTTCGAGCGGCCGGCACGCCGAAACATCCCCATGAACTGGCAGAGCACTCGGTGCTCGCCTACAGCTACTGGTCGGCGCGTGATGAGTGGGCGTTCGAGGGGCCGGACGGCCCCATCTCTGTCACGACCCATCCCTGTATCCGCTCCAACAATGGCGACATCTGCCGTGCCGGCGCGCTGCAGCACCAGGGGATCATCCTTCAGCCGACATTCATCGTCGGAGGTGACCTGGCCTCAGGACGCCTCGTCGAATTGTTGCCGCGCTACCAGGCGGGGTCGCTGGACATCTATGCAATGTACGGCAGTCGCAAGCATGTCTCGCCCAAGGTGCGACTGCTGATCGAGCTCCTGGTCGACTGGTTCAGCGTGGCACGATGGGAAGACCCCGCCGACCGGCGCCAAGCGAAGGCGCCTGCCCGCGCTCGTGCGCCGAGATCCTGACCCGGCCCGCAGGCATCACCACCCGCGGACCATCCCGCTGCTAGACCGGATACTGCTGGCCCGACGGCTCGAGCGTGATCCACTTGAGTTCGGTGAACTCGTCGATGACCGCCCTGCCATCGAACTTGCCATAGCCGCTGCCCTTGGTGCCGCCGTAGGGCGCCTGGGCTTCGTTCTGGACCGTGGCGCCGTTGACGTGCACGGAACCCGAATCGATCTGCATGGCCACCGACAAGGCCCGCGTTGCGTCGCGACCGAAGACGGCCGCAGAGAGCCCGTACTCGGTATCGTTGGCCATCGCAACGGCTTCGTCGACACCTCGGACGCGAACGACGGTAGTGATCGGACCGAAGGTCTCCTCATCGAAGATCTTCATGCCCGGCTTGACGTGATCAACGATCGTCGCAGGCATGACGGCACCCTCGGCGTAGCCACCACAGGCGATCTTGGCTCCCTTGCCCACCGCATCCTCGATGAGCGCATTGATGCGCGGACCCGAGTCCCGGCTGATCATCGGGCCGATGACGCAGTTGGGATTGCTGACCGGATCCCCCGAGGACAACTCCTTGGCACGCGCGGCGAAGCGCGACACGAACTCATCGGCGACCGACTCGTCGACGACGAAGCGCTCGGTCGACATGCAGATCTGGCCCTGGTACAGGAACGAGCCGAACACCGCGGCATTCACGGCGTCCCCGAGGTCGGCGTCGTCCAGGACGACCATCGGCGATTTGCCACCCAGTTCGAGCAGGCAACGCTTGAGCTGCGTGGCCGCCTTCTGCGCGATGATTCGCCCGACGCGGGTCGATCCGGTGAAGTTGATCCGCCGGACTGCCTTGTGGGCGATCAACGCATCGACGACTTCGGCGGCGTCCGCCGGCGCGTTTGTCAGCATGTTGAGCGCGCCTGGCGGTAGCCCGGCTTCGACCAGGGCTTCAGCCACGAGTTGGTGCGTGCGCGGGCTCGCCTCGGATGCTCGGAACACGACAGTATTGCCACATACGAGCGGATAGGCGATAGCACGTGCGGCCAGGACGACGGGGCCGTTCCAGGGCACGATGCTGAGAACCACGCCCGCGGGCTGACGTACGGTCATCGAGAGGGCGCCTGGTTTGTCCGTCGGCAGCGTCTCACCCTGGATCTGGGTGGCCAGCGAGGCGGCTTCGCGAAAGCACGTCGCCGCCAAGTAGACGTTGAAGCCCGCCCAGAGCGCCGACGCGCCGACTTCGAGCGCCATCGCCTCGATGAACGCGGGGGTCTTGGCCTCGAGCGCATCAGCGGCCTTGAGCAGGATTCGGCGACGCTCGCTCGGGGGCGAATTGCGCCAGGACTTGAAGGCCTTGCTCGCGGATTCCACGGCCGCGACGGCGTCGCCGACGGTGCCCGCGGCGGCGCGCGTCACGACGGCATCTGTCGTCGGGTGCCGGCGCTCGAAGGTGGCGCCACCCGAGGCGGCACGCGACTCGTTGTCGATGAGAAGTTGAGCATCCATGATGGGTTCCTTGGACATTGAAAAGATGATGTCGGTGCGCCAGGAAGGCTGACACTCGACAGGCTGGGCAGCGTAAGTCGGCCGATCAGAACGGGAACACCGTCTTGAGCCAGAACGCAGCACCGTCAGCACGGTTCCTGACCTGGCTCTCCATTTCGTACTTCGCCGTCACGAACCACCCCTTGCCGCTGTCGTAGCGGAAGGATGGCCCCACCGCAATGGCTTTGCCTCGGTTGTCCGCCACATGACCCGCGTCGTCGGTGTCGTCGGTGGTCTGGTGGTAGAGATAGCCACCGATGCCTGCAGTGATGCCGTGTCCAAAGCCCCAGCCAGCGTCGTAGTCGATGATCAGCTCTTGCCCCGACCGGTAGTGGGTGGCGTCGTTGCGCAGATTGAACGTGTACATCACCTTCGCATCGGCGTTCGGCCCGGTCGGGTCGATGTAGCTGATGCCGAAGATCGGCTGCACCGCCCAGTGGTTCGTTCCGATGTTGGCGACGTCGTTCTTGTTGTAGCCGCCGGTGGGCGCAAAGAAGTCGACAGCGGCGACCGTGTGCAGGTTGGCGCTGTGATGCCAGCCCAGGAATGGGCCGAACACGATGTCGCCGACGCCGGTCTTGTCCTGCGCAACGCCTGGCACGACATGCACGCTCAGGTCGACGATCGGAACGATCATGTGCAGACCGAACGCGTCAGCGCCTGCGATCCCCGTGGTCACCCAGACAAGTCGGGGGGCGAGCGCGTTGGCCTGCACGCGGAACGTGGGCGGTGTGACCACCTGGCCATCGTTGCCACGCACCTTGTCAGTCGAATACGACTCTGCGTAGACGATGCCGTACAGACCCGGTGGTGGCAACGCGCAGCAGACGAAATTTTCCGAGCCGACCGGATAGATCGAACCGCCACCTTCGGTCGCGCTTGCAGTGACCGCGGCTGCGGCCGCAACGCCGCCCAGCATGATTTTCGTGAAGTTCAAGTTTGTCTCCGATGGCGCCGTTCAGGCGCTCTTGGTCAGGATGTCGGCAGCACGTTCGCCAATCAGCGCGCACGAGGCCATGGTGGCCACGCCGGGGATGCGCGGCATGATCGAGCTGTCGACGATGCGCAGCCCCTTGACTCCGTTGACACGCAGCTGAGCGTCGACGACGGCCTCCTTGTCGTGGCCCATGCGGCAGGTTCCGACCTCGTGGAAATACGTCGTCGCGCCGTTGCGGATGAAGTCGACCATCTCCTGGCCGTCGAGCTTCCTGCCCGGCGCAACCTCTCGCTTGGCGAACGCCTTCATCGCGTTCGCATTGCCGATCGCGCGACACAACTCGATCCCGACAGCCAGTGCCTTCACGTCATCCGGATGGCTGAGGAATTGGGCGTCCACCACGGGACGATCGCCGGGATTGGCCGATCGGAGCGTGACCGTTCCTCGGCTTTTTGGCGCCACCAGCCCTGCACACATTGCCCACGCGGTCTTGGGCGGTGCATATTCCTTGCCAATCACTTCGCTGGCATACGGCAGCTCGATCTGGACAATGTTGAGGTCCGGAGAGGACAGCGCACTGTTGCTCTTGGCGAAGCCCGATGCGTTGGCGGCGCTGTTGGTCAGCGGGTGGAATTCCTCCGGCTCCCAGAGGCAGCCGCCGTGCAGGATGTGATCCTGGAAGTTGCGTCCGACCTCGGGCGCATGCACCAGGGTCTTGATGCCGTGCTTGCGGAGGTCCGCGCTGTTGCCGATGCCGCTGAGCATCATCAGTTTGGGCGTGTTGATGCCACCCGAAGACACGATCACTTCACTGTGGGCCTGCACCCGCACGAGCTTGCCGGCGCGCATGAACTCGACCCCGGTGGCACGGGTACCTCTGAACGTCAGGCGATCCACGTGTGTCTTGACGAGCAGGGTCAGGTTCTTCTGCGCCAGCACCGGATACAGGTATGAGCGCGCCATGCTCTGGCGGCGGCCGTCGCGGATGATCTGGTTCATCAGCGCGTATCCGCCGGGGCCTTCCTCGCGGGCACCGTTGAGGTCATCAAGGATGGGAAACCCGAGTTCGCGGCAAGCATTCAACATGGCCGGAGCCATCGGATTCGGATCCTTGGCTTCCTGGCACCAGACGGGGCCGCCCGTACCGCGGTAGCGCGCGTCGGGCTTGCCCTGCCAGTTCTCCATGCGCCGATAGATCGCCAGACCCGATTCGTAGCCCCATGCGGGATCGCCCGCCTCCTGCGCCCAATACTCCAGGTCCGCGCGGAAAGGACGGGCCCAGATCGTCGCGTTGATGCTGCTTCCGCCGCCCACGACCTTGCCCATGTGTTCGGGAATCGCGCGGTTGTTGACGCTCGGGGAAGGCAGCGAGACGTCTTGCCAGTCGCGCTCCGTTCCAAGATTCGTGAACCAGGCACCGGGGTCGAGGACAGACGGGGCAACGTCCCAGTCGCCCGCCTCGATCATGAGAATGCTGGCATTGGGCTTTCGAGCGGCAAGGCGGCCCACCAGCGCGCTGCCAGAACTTCCGGTGCCGATGACGACGTAGTCATAAGCGGGCTTCAGCTCGGCCGCACGCTCCGCCTGGTTCGCCCGCATCGCATCGAGTTCGTCGGCAAGTGCCGTCAAGCCGGGCATCGCCAGGCCTGCTGCGGCGGCGGCCTGAAGAAAGCCGCGACGGCTGAGCTTGCCGCCGATCAATGCGCGTTCGAGCGTTTCCAGCGCCTGTTCCGAATTCGCTGGGAATCTCTCTCTGAAAGGTCCGGTCATGGTGTGTCCCACTCTCTTGGATGATTGAATTTGTCTCCTGTCGTCCACACGGGCAGCATGAATCGACCTGCGCCACGTTACCCAGCAGGGTTCATTGCTCACATATCGGGTTATCCCGTGCGCATTTGTGTTCCGTTCGGGAACACCTTGAGCGCCTACCCCGGGCGAATAGCGGGAAGCAGGCGGGCTGATGCACCGCGACTCGACCAGAACTCAGCGAGTGCGCATCCGCACCCGCGGCGCAATGGATTCCGGCTCGTCGGCGTGGAGCCGGAACATGAGTGCCCGGAGCCATTCGTTGGCCGGATCCTTGTTGTACTTGGCGTGCCAGAAGACGTTGATCGCGATTTCCGGCAGCGTTGCGGGATGGGCGACATAGGTAAGACCGAATGGCTCGACCAGCGCCTTCGCGAGGCGCTCCGGCACGGTCGCCACCAGGTCGCTCTGATGCAACAGGTGACCGACGGCGACGAAGTGAGGGACGGTGAGCAGCACCTTGCGGGCCACGCCGCTGCGTTCCAGCAACTCATCCACCTTGCCGTGCCCGGTGCCCTCCGACACCACGACCACATGGCTGGCTGACGAGAATTCCTCCAGCGACACCTTGCGCTTGTCGAGGGGATGCCCCTTGCGAAAGATGCAGACGTAGCGTTGCTTGAAAAGGCGTCGCTGGAAGAATCCTGCCTTCAGTTGCGGCAGCAGCCCGATTGCCAGATCGATGTTGCCCTCCGCCATCTCGTCCTTCAGGTTGACCGCCGTGTTGCGCACGGTGCTCATCGTGATGCCGGGCGCCAGCCTGCCGAGCTCCTGCACCAGCTTGGGCAGGAAGTAGATCTCGCCGATGTCGGTCACGCCCATCGTGAACGACCGCCTGGCCGTCGCGGGATCAAACGAACTCTTCTGGTTGACCGCGCTGTGGATCATTCCCAGCGCATGGGCGATCGGATCCGCCAGTTGCTGTGCGAACGGCGTGGGCTCCATGCCCCGGGTCGTCCGCAGGAACAGCGGGTCGTCCGTCAACTTGCGCAGGCGCGCCAAGGCGTTGCTGACCGTTGGTTGCGACAGTCCGAGGTTTGCCGCGACCCGGGACACGCTTCCCTCGTTCAGCAACTGGTTGAAGACGACAAGAAGGTTGAGATCGATGTCCTTGAGTTCCATGCCGTCTATTCCTGAAATCTATAGCGTGTATCACCAAGATTCTATTGATCTATATCGACCTGCGGCGAAAAATCAATACCCAGGACATTGACAACGCCCCATCGAGCGGCGAGTACGGAGACAAACGAATGAATGATCAAGCGACGGTCAACGTCGACACACGCGCGCGGCGTCGGGACTTCTACGAGCGCATCGCCAAGCAGCACCTGACGCCCCTTTGGGAAGTGCTCGGTGCCTTGGTGCCCCCCTCCCCGCGCCCGGAAGCGAAGCCCGCGATCTGGCGCTACGCCGATGTTCGCGAACACGTGATGGAAGCGGGCCGGCTCATCACGGCGACGGAAGCAGAACGACGTGTGCTGATTCTCGAGAATCCGACATTGCGTGGCCAGTCCTGCATCACGTCGTCGCTGTACGCGGGGCTGCAGCTCATCATGCCTGGAGAAGTTGCCCCCGCACATCGTCACTCGCAGTCCGCCCTGCGACTGGTGCTCGACGGCGAAGGCGCCTACACGGCAGTCGACGGCGAGCGCACGACGATGCACCGCGGAGATTTCATCATCACGCCCTCCTGGACCTGGCACGACCACGGAAACCTGGGCAACGAGCCCGTGGTCTGGCTGGACGGGCTGGACATCCCGTTGCTCCGCTTCCTGGCTGCGGGCTTTGCCGAGAAAAGCGAAACCGAATCGCAGAGCCAGGTGCGCCCCGAAGGGGATGCCCTGGTTCGCTATGGCTCGAACATGGTTCCTGTGGACTTCTATCAGAAGCCCTCGGATGCCACCCGAGCGTTCGTCTACCCGTTCAGCAACACCAAGGCCTCGCTGGCGGGCATTTCGGACGGCGTGCCGGATCCTCATCTCGGCTTCAAGCTCCGCCACGTCAATCCAGCGACGGGCGCGTCGCCGATGCCCACAATTGGCACCTACGCCCAATCGCTGCCGCAAGGCTTCGAGACGCAGCCCTATCGATGCACAGACGGCACCGTCCACGTCTGCCTTGAAGGCACCGGCGAGGCCGAAATCGACGGCGCCACGCATCGCTTCGGAGAAAACGACATCTTCGTCGTCCCGTCGTGGAGCACCTTGCGCCTGCGCGCGTCCAAGCGCCTGACGCTGTTCAGCTTCTCCGACCGGCCCGTGCAGCAAGCGCTCGGACTGTGGCGCGAGCAGCGCCTCTGACTCTCTCGTACCGAACCAAGGAATTGACATGACCTTCGCTGTGCCCGCGCCCGCGGTAATCACGCTCACGATCGACGGCCGCGACGAACGCTTCCCCGTCAATCGCATTTTCTGCGTCGGCCGCAACTACGCCGCGCATGCACGCGAAATGGGCAAGGATCCCGATCGCGAACCGCCGTTCTACTTCATGAAGCCCGCCCAGGCGGCGATCGATGCGGCCGAGCCCGTGACGATTCCGTATCCGCCCCGGACGGCGAACTTTCACCACGAGATCGAACTCGTCGTCGCCATCGGACGCGGTGGTGCCGATATCGATGCAGCGAACGCCCTCGACCACGTCTACGGCTACGCAGTCGGCCTCGACATGACTCGCCGCGACCTTCAATTGGAAGCACGTGACAAGGGACGACCCTGGGAATTCGGCAAGTCGTTCACGAACTCCGCACCGATCGGTGCGATCCATCGATCGGCAGACATCGGGCACCCGCGCGATGCGGCGATCAAGCTGGAAGTGAACGGGTCGCCAAGGCAGTCATCCGACATCTCCAAGCTGATCTGGTCGGTGCAGGAATGCATCGCCGTGCTTTCGCAGTTCGAGACGCTCGAGCCCGGCGACCTGATCATGACCGGGACGCCCGAAGGCGTGAACGCGGTCACACGGGCAGACGTCATGCACGGCTCGATCGAGAGCCTGGGGACGATCGACGTCACAGTGGCCCGCTGAGCCGCAGATAGCCAGGAGACAGACTTGGACACAGAAGCCACCGTTTTCCCCCAGGCCATCCGCTGGGAATCCTCCGGAACGAGCCGGATTCCGTTCATGGCCTACACCGAGGCCGACCTGTATCGCAAGGAGCTGGATCGCTTCTTCTATCGCAAGCACTGGTGCTATGTCGGACTGGAGGCGGAGATTCCGAATGCCGGGGACTTCAAGCGCACGGCGATTGGCGAACGATCGGTCATCATGGTGCGCGACGCGGACGGCGTCATCAACGTTGTCGAAAACGTCTGCGCGCACCGGGGCATGCAGTTCTGCCGCGAGCGGCATGGGAACCGCAAGGACGGTGGCTTCACTTGCCCCTATCACCAGTGGAACTACACGCTCCAAGGCGATCTGCAGGGCGTTCCGTTCCGGCGCGGCGTCAAGCAGGACGGCAAGGTCAACGGTGGCATGCCTGCGGATTTCAATCCGGCAGATCATGGCCTGACCAAGCTCAAGGTCGCCACGCGCGGCGGCGTCGTGTTCGCCTCCTTCGACCCCGAGATCGAGTCCCTCGAGGACTTCATGGGCCCGACGATCCTGGGCTATTTCGATCGCCTGTTCAATGGCCGCAAGCTGACGATCCTCGGCTACAACCGCCAGCGCATTCCGGGCAACTGGAAGCTGATGCAGGAAAACATCAAGGACCCGTATCACCCCGGCCTGCTCCACACCTGGTTCGTGACCTTCGGCCTCTGGCGCGCTGACAACAAGTCGGAGCTGAAGATGGACGCGCAGCATCGCCACGCCGCGATGATCTCGACGCGAGGGGCGGCCGGCAAGTCGCAGCAGGTCACCCAGGTTTCGAGCTTCAAGGAGAGCATGCAGCTCAACGACCCGCGCTTCCTGGACATCGTTCCGGAGCCGTGGTGGGACGGCCCGACGGCGGTCATGATGACGCTGTTCCCGAGCGTCATCTTCCAACAGCAGGTCAACAGCGTGTCGACCCGTCACATCCAGCCGTCGGGAACGGGATCCTTCGATTTCGTCTGGACGCACTTCGGCTTCGAGGACGACACCGAGGAGATGACACGCCGACGCTTGCGCCAGGCCAACCTGTTCGGTCCCGCCGGTTTCGTCTCGGCCGACGACGGCGAGGTGATCGAGCTCTCGCAGAAGGGCTTCGAGCAGAAGCCTTTCCATCGCACGCTGGCTGAGCTCGGTGGCCGCGATGTCGGCGACACGGACCACATGGTGACCGAGACCCTGATTCGCGGCATGTACGAGTACTGGCGCAAGGAGATGGCGTCGTGATGATGACCTTCCAGGACTACTTCGACTTGAGCCAGCTGTACGCGGACTATGCCGCGGCAGTCAGTTCAGGGAACTGGGACTTGTGGCCCGACTTCTTCATCGACGACTGCAGCTACCGCGTCCAACCGCGCGAGAACTTCGACCGCGGATTTCCGCTGGCCACCTTGTCGTTCGAGAGCAAGGGCATGCTGAAGGACCGCGTGTATGGCATCCGCGAGACGTTGTTCCATGATCCCTACTACCAGCGAAGCGTCGTTGGCGCACCGCTGGTTCACAAGGCCGAGGCCGACCGCTTCGAATGCGAGGCCAACTACGCGGTCTTCCGGACCAAGCTGTCCGAGTTGTCCTCTGTGTTCAGCGTCGGTCGCTACCTGGACACCGTCGTTCGGACCGAGCAAGGCCTCAAATTCGCGTCTCGCCAGGTCGTCTACGACAGCGAAATGATTCCCAACTCTCTCATCTACCCTCTGTGAACCGCGCATGAGAACGATCGAATGGACAAATGCAACGGCCCTGGAAGACCTGCCAGCCGATGACGTGATCGGCGTGAGCGTCGGAGGACGCGAGATCGCCATGTACAACGCGGGCGGCGAAATCTTCGCAACGGACAACCTCTGCACGCACGGTCATGCCAGGCTTTGCGAGGGCTTCCTCGACGGCCACGAAATCGAATGCCCCCTGCACCAGGGAAAGTTCGATATCCGCACCGGGCAGCCCACCTGCGCTCCAGTCACCGAGGCGCTCAGGAATTACCCAGTGAAGATCGAGGGCAGTCGGGTCTTCGTCGCGCTCGATTGACTCGGCGATCTTCGCCTGAACACGCCGCCGAACGAGCGGCGACAAGGGATCGGCCGGCCTGACAACTCGCCGGCCAGTGCCTCAACACGAACAGGAGACGATCCATGCGTCAAATCGACATCCAGAAGATGTCCAGCGGAGCCGTATTCAACCGATTCCACGGGCTGGTTCTGCTCAGCTGCGTACTCATCATCATCTTCGACGGCTACGACCTGGCCGTGGCCGGGATCGCCCTGCCCTACATCATGAAAGGCATGGCCGTCGATGCCACGCACGCGGGGATGATGGTCAGTGCGGCCCTGTTCGGAATGATGTTCGGAAACATCTTTTTCGGCACGCTCGCCGATCGTATCGGCCGACCAAGAGTCGTCGCGCTCTGCATCGCGTTGTTCAGTCTCTTCACGGCAGCGGCCGGGTTAGCCAAGGACCCTTACAGTTTCAGTGCACTGCGGTTCGTCGCGGGCATCGGCATCGGCGGCGTGATGCCCAATGTCGTGGCGCAGATGACCGAGTACTCGCCGCAACGGATCCGCAGCACGCTCACCACGCTCATGTACAGCGGCTATGCTTTGGGCGGCGTGCTGGCCGCGTTACTCGGAAAGAGCCTGATCGAAGCCTATGGCTGGCCATCGGTATTCGTCGTGGCGGGTCTCCCCGTGTTGCTGATTCCCTTCACGTTGCGGTCGTTTCCCGAATCGATCCCGTTCCTGCTCAAGCGAGGCCGAGTCGACGAAGTGCAGCGCATTCTTTCGCGGATCGACCCCACGTACAGGCCGAAGCTGGACGACCGCTTCGAGCTTCCCGATGTGGATCAGGTGACCGATGCGCGGATCGGCCACCTGTTTCAGGAGGGGCGCGGCTTCAGCACGGCGATGTTCTGGATCGCCTTCGCTCTGTGCCTGTTCATGGTCTACGGGCTCAGTTCCTGGCTCGTGAAGCTGATGGCGAGCGCGGGCTACAGCCTCGGCTCCGCATTGACCTTCGTCGTGGTGTTGAATCTCGGCGCCACCGTGGGTGCGATCGCGGGAGGGTGGCTGGCAGACCGGCTCAACATCAAGTTCGTGCTGATCGGGATGTATGCGCTGGCCGCCGTCTCGATCACGCTGCTTGGCGTCAGGATGCCCACGCCTGCGTTGTACGTCTTCGTCGCGCTCGCCGGTGCATCGACGATCGGCACCCAGATCGTCAACCTCGCCTATACCGGTCTCTACTACCCGGCACCCATCCGTTCGACCGGCATCGGCTGGGCACTCGGTGTGGGTCGCACGGGGGCGATCCTGGCGCCGATCGTGATTGGCTCGCTTGTCGGCATGGCGCTTCCGCTGCAGTGGAACTTCATGGCGATCGCGCTTCCGGCGCTGCTGGCTGCGATCGCGATCTCAATGGTTGACCGTCTGCACGGCGACGTCGCCACTCATCACCCCGCCACGACAGACCAGATCGGCGTTCCGCCTCCGGAATCCAAACCGCTGGTGACGCGCGTGTGAGCGCCATCGGATCGCGCTCGGGAAGCATTGCCATGAACCCAGACAAGATCGTCATCATCGGAGGTGGGCAGGCCGGCGGCTGGGCCGCCCAGACACTTCGCAAGGAGGGGTTCTCGGGCCGCATCACGCTCATCGGAGACGAATCGCACCCGCCCTACGAGCGTCCACCGCTTTCGAAATCCGTGCTGGCCGGCGTCGCCCCTGTCGAAAGCACCCACCTCTTCAAGCAGTCGGCTTTCGACGACCTCCAGCTTGCCTGGCGACCCAATGAGCGCGTCACGGCGATCGATCCAACAGCAAAGAACGTGCTCCTGTCCTCCAGCGAGCGGGTGACGTACGACAAGTTGATCCTGTGCATGGGCGGACGGGCGCGAACGTTGCCAGTGCCAGGAGCCGAACTGCCGGGGATCTTCACGCTGCGCAATATCGAGGACGCGCAGGCTCTTCGCCAGTCACTTGGCCCAGGCAAGCGCCTCGTCGTCGTGGGTGGCGGATGGATCGGCCTCGAGGTGGCCGCGACGGCGAGAGGAACAGGCATGGAGGTGACCGTGGTCGAGGCGGCGGGACGCCTCTGCGAGCGAACCGTTCCGCGCGAGATCTCGGACTACCTGCGTCGGCTGCATTCGACGCACGGCACGGAGGTGATCCTCGACTCCGGTGTCACCCGCTTCACACGTGGCGTGACGAGCCCGCTCATGGTCGAACTGACCGATGGTCGAGAACTCGCATGCGACGCCGTCGTGATCGGGGTCGGCCTAATACCCAATGACGAACTGGCTCGCGACGCCGGCCTCGAGTGTGATGGTGGTGTCGTGGTCGACGCCCAATGCCGTACGACCGACCCTGACATCCTGGCCGCGGGCGACGTCAGCAGTTGGCACTGTTCTTGGGCCGGCCGACGCATGCGCCTCGAATCCTGGCAGAACGCCCAGGAGCAAGGAATCGCGGTGGCTCGATCGGCGCTGGGCCATGAAGTGATCCATCAACCGCTGCCGTGGTTCTGGTCGGATCAATACGACGCCAACTTGCAGATCTACGGAATTCCCGCGCCATCGCATCGTGTCGTTGTCCGAGGCAATCCGGCGTCCGGTGCATTCATCGTTTTCTATCTGGACGGCGAATGCGTCAAGGCTGCGCTGGGCCCGAACTCGGCACGAGACCTGCGCTTCGCGCGCCGGCTCATCGAGACCCGCAAGCCCGTCGATCCGGCAGTGCTGGCGGACGTCAACGTCGCGATGTCGAAGCTCTGAGCCCATACCCAGCCACCCAGTCGAGCGATCGGCCTGGCTCCACAAGATATTCAGGAGAATGAATGGAACGCGTGCTCTACACCTACTTCCGCAGTTCGGCGTCCTACCGGGTTCGCATTGCGATGAATCTGAAGGGGCTGGACGCCCGACACGTCTCGATCCACCTGAACCGCGAGGGCGGTGCTCAGTTCTCGGAATCATTTCGTCGCCTTAACCCGGCGGCTTCGGTGCCTGTGCTCGTCGACGGCGATGTGACGCTGAGCCAGTCGCTGGCAATCATGGAATATCTCGACGAGCGCTACCCGAACGCGCCCCTGCTTCCGGAATCGATCGAAGATCGGGCACACGCCCGCCAACTGGCTGCGCTGATCGCCTGCGACATCCATCCCTTGAACAACCTACGCGTCCTCAAGCGCCTGACCGCGACGCTCGGCGTCTCCGAGCCTGCCAAGAGCGACTGGATCTCGCACTGGATCAAGTTGGGGTTCTTTGCAATCGAGGAGATGCTGGTGGCGTCGCCGTCCAGGGGAAAGTTCTGTGTCGGGGATCGTCCAACCATCGCAGACTGCTGCCTGGTGCCGCAGGTCTTCAGCGCCCAGCGCTTCAATGTCGAGCTGTCGCCCTACCCGGCATTGATGAAGGTTTTCGAAGCATGCGAGTCGCTGCCCGCATTCCAGGACGCGCACCCGTCAAGGCAGCCAGACGCCGAATAAGCCTCGCGCGAACGCCGGCCAAGCCGTGCCATCCGCCATCTGCATCCAGTAGAGACTTTCAGTAGTCATTGACGAGGATTCGAGCGACGATGATCCTTCACCGCACCTCGTTCTATCCGACCCGCATCGAGCGCGTCGAGCTCGCGCGGCGGCGCTACTTCGAGGATGGATCGCCACCATCCGGCGTGGTCAGCGACGCGGTCTTCCAGTCGTGGGCCCGTTGTCAACGCCTGCATGGCGACCCAACCGGGAAGATGGCTTTCGAAGCCGTGTCGACCAGCAGGACACAACTGTCGCTGCAACGCAACCGATCCCTTCACGATGCATGGCGCGAAGAGCTTCCGCGCCTGCAAGTGGTACTGGCCGCCACGGGCTGTGGCGCGATTTTGACGGATCGCAGCGGCGTCCTGCTGGGTGCAACCTGCTCGGGGCGCTCTCATGAAGAGATGATGCCCATAGCGCACCGCCTGGGCGTGACGTTGTCCGAGGACGCCGTCGGCACGAATGCACCGGGCATGGTGGCACGCACCGGCCAGGCCGCATGCATTTCCGGTCCAGAACACTTCTTCGAGCAGGCTAGCCGCATGCACTGCGCTGCTGCGCCCATCCGCGACATTCGCGGACAGCTGGCGGGCGTCCTCGATATCTCGAGCGAAGGCACCCCGTTCACCTTCGATGCTGTGGCCCTGATCGACATCTACGCGTCGGCGATCGAGAACCGGCTGCTCGTCGCCCAGTCGCATGAACATCTGATCATCCGGATGCACGTCGATGCGTCGCTTCTTCACACGAATGCTGCCGGTCTGATCGGCATTGACTCGCATGGCGAGATCGCCTGGCGCAATCGCGCGGCGTCGAGG